>Ga0209536_100000227_pt1 | contig 88596 bp, 83 predicted proteins | sample DeeMarSeWOR28_12_FD_187461 | JGI IMG/M metagenome (GOLD analysis project Ga0209536, IMG submission 187461) | Marine sediment microbial communities from White Oak River estuary, North Carolina - WOR-2-8_12 (SPAdes) (version 2) | ecosystem: Environmental > Aquatic > Marine > Intertidal zone >... | reverse complement strand
CTCCTCCCATCTTTCGCCTTGACGGCGCTGCTTATGAAAAAACTTCTTTTTCAAAATCGAATGATTTGTCAACTTATTGATATATTAAGTGATAAATTGATAGGTTCGGCAATTATACATAACGATAGTTCCAAAAATAAGCCCATTTATTCCTGTAATGCCGATGGTTCCGATTCCTGCAGCAACGCTGGAGAGAATAACCACGCTCATGGCCTGCACCATGGCACCCCTGTCCGCCTCGACCTCTTCATAAAGCGCAACATCCAGTTTTGCTGCCCGTATCATCCGATCTGCAAATGATGTCATAATTGCCTCCTTTTGCTATTTGGATTTAATTCTCAAGGGCAATGATTTATAATAACAAGAGGATACTGATTGGTGGAATACCTTGGCAGATTTCAGGCCGCATCAACCGATCCTAAAAATATAAAGGTGAAAAACATCGATCGTATTAATTTAACTTTACGCTGCGCAGGGTTATGGCATTTTCAGGACAGACTTCATGGCAACAGAAGCACCTTATGCACTTTGAGTAAGTCACTTGTGCCATTTGGTCATGCACCTTAACTGCGTCCTTGGGGCAAATGTTCTCGCACTCTCCACACGCTGTGCATTTATCCGTGATAACGGGGCGTTTTTTTGGAGGTTTTTTGCCGGTTAATAAATGATCGGCCGTGTTGGGTAGCCTAAATCCTTTATAGGCAACCTCCTCGGGTTTCCGGATCGGATAGTCAATCCTCTCAGGCCACAAACCGCGAACTTTAGCCCTTTTAAGTGCCGGTATACCCACGGGCTCGATGCCTAAAATCTTGCATACAGAAATGTCCATGGCTACATAATCTGTTGATGCAAGAACCAGATCCATTTTCACGGGATCTCCGCTTCCGGGCCCCTGACCGTGCATTCCCATAATACCATCCATGATATATAGCTGTGGCTTTATGATGGTAAGAATATCCAGCATCATGTCCGCAAAACTAACTCTTCCTGGGAACTGAGCATGGTATTTTGCCTTGCTAAGACCCGGAACGACTCCATACATAATCTTGCAGGCCAAAGTCATATACTGAAAGGAGTGAGTTTTAAGTTTCGGCAGTGCAATGACTTTGTCGGCACTTAACACGTAATTACAGATGGGAGACCTTTGCAGCCGTTTGCCATTGGGGATATCAAGTTTTTTGACGCCTGTATCAAAGTTCAGCGTAATCTTTTCTTCTTCTGCTAATTTCTCGAGTCCTGAGCGCTTATAAGCTTTGCTAAGTTTTCTTTTGGAAAAGGGTCCCCCGGGGGAGTCTCCGATATAAGGTTTTCCGCCGGCCCTTTTGACAGCCTTGGCCACGGCCCTTACAAATTCAGGATGGGTGGTGACGGCCTTTTCAGGCTCTTTGGCGGATAATAGATTAACCTTGAGCAGGACTTTGTCGTCCTTTTTTACAAATTGCTCCATCCCCCCAAGGGGCGCAAGGAGGGTTTCAATCTCCGGATCTGAATAGGTTGCCTTAATAATGCTGACCATTGCCATTTTTTATTTTTAACCGAACGGATTTTACCTGGTTAGGTTGTAACTGGATTTCCGTTTTCAGTCGACGGGGTGGCGAAAATTTAACATTCAAATAAAATTGCTGAATCAAAAACATCAGATCATTTCGACTGACTATCTTTGCTGCCGCGGCGATTGAAACCAGTGGCAGTTGTCTGCCGTTTTTCGCGCTCTGATTGGCAGCTGACGCATAAACGAACTCCAGGGATTGCTTTGCGACGGGCTTCTGGAATTATAGTCTCGCATTCCTCACAACGTGTGGAGCCCCCTCCATCCGGCAACCGACTCCTGGCCAGGTTTACTGCGTCTTCTACACTGGCATCTATTTGATCCTGCACATTCCCATCACGGGTCCAACCGCCAGCCATAATTATCTCCTATTTTAAAGTATTCCGTGTGTTGAATTTTCAGAATTGGGCGAAACGATAAAACCTGCACACTAGCCCCTGGGCCATACAAATGTATGATCAGCGCTGAAATGATAGGATTTGATAAAGTTCATATTCATGATAGAACACAATACACCGATCTATTCATAGTTGCAGGCTGCTTGCCATAGTTTGGCAAAAATTCTGCTTGTATAATGCATATGCAAATCCGCTTTATTTTGCAAGGTCCGAAATTTTATATAGCCTGAGTCGAATTTTTGAAGGTGGGCAAAAAATGTGGGATTAGCGAACGAAAGGCAAACTGTTTCCAGTTAGCGGGTCAGGAATGGGATTGAAACTGCGGTTAGCGCAAAGGTGCGGTATAATGCTGGTTTTAGTCAAGATATAAAATTTGCCCGCATCTACCAAAAAGCAGCGGGCCAAACGCATGGCATTTGGCCCGCCGGATTGAACTAACACGTCTCGGTTTTTCTAAACAAACCACCAGCGTTCGGCAGCCCTGGCACCGTCCGGGTTCCAGTCGCCGGCCACGTTTTCGTAGCCGCACTTGTCGCTGGCCCCGTTGACCCAGTCCTGAAAGAAAGGCACCACCACGCCGCCTTCGTCGCGCACAATTTTCTGGCACTCGTAGTACATCTCTTTTCGTTTCTCGGGATCGAGCTCTGCCCGGGCTTCGACCAGCAGCTTGTCGAAGCGGGCATGCTTGAAGTGGGTGTCGTTCCACTTGGCATCGCCCGAGTAGGCCGTGGAGAACATCCAGTCCGCGGTCAAACGGCCGTTCCAGTAGCACATGACCCAGGGTTCTTTAAGCCAGACCGTATCCCAGTAACCATCTGCCGGATGGTTGACCACTTCGATCTTGATGCCGGCGTTCTTGGCCTGTTCGCTGTAGAGAATGGCCTTGTCGTTGAATTGATTAAGCTCGCAGGCATGCAGCTTAAATGTGTGGTTCAGCATGCCGGCTTTCTTGAGGTGGAAGCGGGCCTTGTCCGGGTCGTACTGCCGCTGGGGCAGCTCCGTGTTGCAAAACTGGACGGTGGGCGGGATGGGATGGTCGTTGGCGATCGTGCCGTAGCCTTTCAGCACGAGCTTGACCATCTGCTCCCTGTCGATGGCGTACTTGAGGCCCAGCCGCACGTCGTTGTTGTCGTAGGGGGGCACATCCACCATCATGGGGATGGTGTTGTGAAAGGTGCCCGTGGCCTTGAGGACGTGGATGCCCGGCATCTTGTCCAAAAGATGGACCGTCTTGACGTCCGGGCTGGACATCAAATGGATCGAGCCGGTCTTGAGAGCATTGGTGCGGGCGCCCTGGTCCTGGATCACGAGTATTTCAACAGAGTCGAAATGGCCGCGGTTGGGCTTGAAGTAATTGGGGTTGCGTTTGCCCTCCGAAACGACTCCGGGTTCGAACTTGGTCTGGATGTAAGCACCGGTGCCGATGCCCTTGATCCAGTCATCTTCGCCGGTTTCGGCCGGCTGGATGGTGAGGTGATAGTCGCTGGCGATGAAGGGGAAGTCGGCATTGCCGCCGCTGAGTTCAAAAATGACTCGGTATTTGCCGTCGGCCTTGATGTCCTGAATCTGATCCACAATGCCCTTTGCTGCGGATTTCGACTTTTCGCCGCGGTGATGATTGATGGAGAAGATGACGTCCTCGGCGGTCATGGTTTTGCCGTTGTGGAATTCGACGCCTTTTTTGAGGTCGAAGGTCCAGACCTTGGCGTCCGGCGAGGATTCCCAGCTTTCGGCCAGCTCCGGTGTGGGTTCGCCCTTGTAGTTGATCTCCACCAGGCAGTTGCGGTACATCCAGTTGGTGTTGTAGTTCCACTCATCGCTCAAATTACCGGGATCCAGGTTGTCGGTGGTGTGGCCGCCTGGCAATCCCATGATAAAATGGCCTCCTTTCTTGGGCGCTGCCGCTTGCACCGGCCGGCTCAGCAGAGCCGGAGATATGGCCGCTGCAAGCCCCAGGGCAGAAACCCTGGCTATAAAATCGCGCCGGGTAATCTTTCCCGCTTTAAACAATTGTTCAATTTTTTTCAGCTCTGACATGATTTCTCCTCCTTTTGCTTGGCAGGGTATCTAAGTAAAATATCCCACCGGGTTGAAAAAACGATGATTTTCCGAAATTACCGATATTAGGAAACACTGCTTTCCGCGGACCAAGCGATTTATCTAATCCGGCGCATATATTGCGATCAGGCACCGGCAGGCCTCATCACCAATGGCTACACCGGTATGCTCGATACCGGAATCAAAATAGATGCAGTCCCCGGCATTCAGTACATATTGCCTTCCGCCGTGAGTAAAATTTAGCTTCCCCTCGAGTACAAAAAACAGTTCTTCACCCTCGTGCTTAAACATGGGCACTTTATCTAAATGATTCGGCAGGGTTAAGATATAGGGCTCCATGTGTTTCCGCAGATATTTGTGAGCCAATGATTCAAAGGAATAGCCGAAAGTCGTGCCGTTGCGCGCCATGGCAACCCTTTCGTTCTTTCTAACCATGCAAAGTGTCTCTCCCCCTTTGCTTTCACCAAAAAAGTTTGAGATATCGACCTTTAAAGCTTTACCGATTCTAATCAAGGTCGATACCGGCGGTGATTTTGTGCTGTTTTCAACCTTTGACAGGTATCCTTTAGTAAAACCGGTCTTCCCCGCCAGGCTTTCCAGGGTCATTCCGGCCAGTCTGCGATATTTCTTTATTCTTGTTCCGATTTCTTTTTCTGAAATCATGTGTTGTTTAATAAGGCTAAAGATTTGAGATAAATTCTAATAGAGATGCGATTCAGCATAGCGCGATAACGCCGTCCACAGTGAACCTGCCGGTCGTGTCCAAAAGTTTTCTATAATTCAACTGCGCCTTAGATAATTTTATGTTGTCTTATCTTTTTGTCGACAACCTCGGCTGCATTCATTTAGTTTTATTGGATTCGTAAAGTGTCTATTACCAGTATGGTGGCTTGCGAGAAGGGTTGTTGTTTCTTATTATGAAACATTTATATCAACCAAATTAGGATGAATGTCAAGTTTTTTTCCTTTTCAGTCCACCAGGGCCTGGTAGGTCAGGACTCTCAGCTCGCGACGGATAGGATAGGCGCTGGAGGGAATCAGCTGGGTGAGGAAAATCACCGTCATATCCTCTCGCGGATCGATCCAGAAAGCGGTGCCGGCATAGCCACCCCAGCCGTACTCTCCGGGTGTTCCCATTACCCTGGCTTTGGCCGGGCTCAGCATCACCGAAAATCCAAGGCCAAACCCAATGCCCTCGTAAGTGGTTTCATTAAAGGTCGGCTGGCCCATATCGGCAAGGTCACCCGGCAGATGATTGGCTGTCATGTATTCAATGGTTTTGCGCCCCACAAGCCGCGCCCCGTCGAACTCGCCCTTGCAGCGCAACATTTCGCTGAATCTGAAATAATCCCCTAAAGTGGAGACCAATCCGCTGCCGCCGGAGAAGGTTTCCACCGAACCGATCATGGGGCTTTTCTGCGGGCTTTCGCGCAGCTCTAGATCGCGTTTGTTGGTCTTTGCATACAGGGCTGCAAATCGGTCTGTCTTGTCCGGTGATACCCTAAAACCGGTATCAACCATGCCGAGCGGATCCAGGATTTTTTCTCTGAAAAAAATTTCCAGGGACTGCCCCGAGACGACCTCCACCACCCGCCCGAGCACGTCGGTGGATACGCCGTAATTCCATCGAAGCCCAGGCTGGAATTCCAATGGTATTTTTGCCAGACGGTCGACGACTTTTTCCAGAGGGCCGTCATGAGGGTCAAAATCGGTGTGATGCTTTTGATAGAGTTCGGAAATCGGACCTTCATTGCCAAATCCATAGGTGAAGCCCGAGGTATGGGTCAAAAGATGATGGAGGGTTATCGGCGCTTGCAACCGCTCGCAAACCATATCGGCAGGGTCTCCGGAAACATAAACGCGGGTGTCTTTAAATTGGGGAATAAATTCCGACACCGGATCGTCGAGCTGAAACAGACCCTTTTCATAAAGCATCATCAAGGCAACCGATGTTATCGGTTTGGTCATGGAATAAAAGCGCAATATGGTATCTACCGTCATCGGCTTGGCTGCTTCTATATCACGAAAGCCTGCCGATTCGCAGAATACAACCTTGCCGTGACGAGCTACCATTACCGTTGCTCCGGGAAGCTTGGCGTTTTCCAGATAGCCGTTCAACCACGGTATTATGTGCGCAAGACGCTTTGAACTCATTCCGACTTCTTCCGGTTTTGCGAATGCCTCCATTTGTATGCCTCCTATACCCAGGCCCGGTCTCATTGAAAATAATGAGAAGTGTGTCTCAAAATGGTCTTTTGGATATTGCAAGCGTTGCGGACCAGAAATATGTTGCAAAAACAGCTGCGTCCATATCATTTTTTCGCCCCGCAAAACGGGATTTAAGCATCTGAAAAATAACTATATTCCGACATCTATTGTGCGGCGGGCACAATACAGGGTACAGGATCATTCCCGCTGCCATACACTTCTTTGTTGAGGTTAAAGCCGACCCATCTGCCTCCTCTTAACACGACGGCCATAATTCCATTTTTGAAGTATTTCCCGCTCCTTCCGAAATACGTTTTATCGTTTTTTTCTGCAAAGAAAGCGACCGCAGTTTGCATACAGCGGAAGGGATGCCGCGGCATGTGTCAGCCCGGCGCATTTTCGACAATCAGGACCCCGGAACTGGTGCCCAGCCGGTTGGCGCCGGCTGCAATCATCTTTGCAGCGGTGACCCAGTCCTTGATGCCGCCGCTGGCCTTTACGCCTGATTCAGGTCCCACAGCCGACCGCATCAGGGTGACATCCTCCACGGTAGCGCCGCGGCCGGAAAAGCCTGTGCTGGTTTTAACAAAATCAGCGCCTGCATCTTTGGCAATTTTACAGGCCTGAACTTTTTCAGCGTCGGTCAACAGGCAGGTTTCGATGATGACTTTCAGCACAATCGGATTTTCCGCAGCCTTGCGCACGGCCCGAATATCGTCTGAAACGGTTTTTAGATCACCACTTTTCAAAGCGCCTAAATTGAGCACCATATCCAATTCGGCGGCGCCTTCTTCGGCTGCCTTCCTGGCTTCAAATGCTTTAGCGGCACTATGCATGGCGCCCAGGGGGAACCCAACCACAGAGCACACAGCGACCTTGCTGCCGATAATTTTATCGGCGACATATGCCACCCAGCCTGAATTCACACACACGGCCTTGAATCCGTGCCGAAGCGCTTCATTACACAGTCGATCGAAGGATGATTGGGATGCTTCCGGTTTCAGCAGCGTGTGATCGATATATTTGGCCATCTCTGAGGCCGTTATCTTCCCTTTAGCCATGGGATTTCTCCTGTGATAAATACGGGTTGGTGTTTTGCGCTTTATGTTTGCATGCGGGTTTCAGCGACCTCGAAATACTCCAGACGGATCTGCGGTGCACATGCACCGAGAAGAAGCTCACAGACGCCGCGCTGGGTGATTGCAGCCCGCTTTTCGACCAAAACCGCACGCTTGATGGTATTGGCCGAAGATTGATTGTCCATGTACATACTGACGATAGCCGTCTGCAGGGGCGAAAGACTCGGGTTAAAGGCTGCGTTTTCGGCGCAGCGTCCGGCATGGATCTTTCCGGTGCCGTCCTGAATGGCGCAACCGGCAAAATTTCGGGTGTAGGGTGCATAAGATCGGGACGCAGCCTCCAGGGCCGCGGTCACCAGCGGATCTTTTGATGGCGCCTTCAGGCAAATATTCACAACGTTTGGGTCGGATCCCATCAAACCGCCCGGCACACCCAATTGCGCAGGGCCGAAGGCCTGGGGCAATAACTTCAGCAAAGAGGCCTTTGTAAAATTATCACCCTTCGATCCTTGCACGATTACGGTCAGGTTGTCCCGGCCGTCGAGCTCGAAGAGAAATTGGCGGCAACGCCCGCAGGGAACCTCTGATGATGCGATGGCGTCAATACGGAGCGCTCCCTTGAGCCAGGCATTGATCACCGCAGACTGCTCGGCATGGATCGTATGCGTCAGCGCTGTGCCCGCAAATTCGATGTTGGCCCCCAGAAAAAGAGCGAATCCTCCGGCAGAGCCTGCCGGGCGTGCCTTTGCAACCGCGCCCACCTGAAAATTCGAAACGTGTGCGGCTGCATACAGCTTTGCAAGGGGCAGCAGCTTCAGCATGAATTCTTCCGGGGAAATTTTAAGCTGATTTAAGGCAACAGCACAAGGCCCTGCACCAAGCATACCCCCTGTGTGCAATATGGAGCGCACATGCTCCCTGACCGAAGACGGAAAAGCTTCCAAGAGCCGATCAAACTGTTCCTGGCTATTTTTCATTGTTACGCTTAACCCCCGTTTACACGAATCGTCTTCAACCCCGCAGGCAACATGATTTTTCTAAAACTCCTCAACACCGTCGCGCGTCACCCTGGCAAGGATCAATTTGGACGGCAAGCCCCTTTTGGGGCCGATCGTATATGCCTGCGACAATTTTTGTCCAGCCAATTTGAGCTTTTCTTTATTTCCGTCAGAGTGCAAAACCGCCAGCGATTCACCGGCCTTTACCTTGTCCCCTATTTTCTTCTTCAGATAAACGCCGGTCGAAGGATCGATGGCGTCGTCGCCTGCCCTCCTTTTGGACCCTAAAGCCCGGGCGACCAGACCTACCTCTAGGGTGTCGATGGCTTCAACAAATCCGGAGCATTCTGAAACAATGTCAACCTTGACTGCCGCTTGCGGCAGTAAATTCGGGTTTTCGACAACGGTTCCGTCGCCGCCCTGGGCGTTAATCAAATTCGCAAATTTACCAAGCCCTTTGCGGTTATGAAGATTTGTCGTAATTACGGATTTGGCTTCTTCAGTGGTCGATACGATACCCGAAATGAGCAGCATTTCACTTCCCAGTTCCGTGACCAGCTCAACCAGATCAGCGGGCCCGTTGCCGCTCAGGGTGTCAATGGCTTCCCTTACCTCTATAGCATTGCCGATCGCATATCCCAGGGGTTGTTCCATGGCGGTGATCAGCGCCACCATCTTTCTGCCGGCCTCCTCCCCGATGCCCACCATGGTGTGTGCGAGTTTTAGCGCATCTTCATATTTCTGCATGAAAGCGCCACGGCCGGTTTTTACATCCAGGACGATGCCGTCGGATCCGGCTGCGAGTTTTTTGCTCATAATCGAGGCGGCAATCAGGGGAATGGAATCTACGGTGGCGGTGACGTTTCGCAGGGCATAGATGTATTTGTCGGCCGGCGCCAGGCGGGCGGTCTGCGCAATCAGGCTTACGTGAATATCATTGACGATACTTACAAATTTATCCTTAGAAAGTTCAACCTGCATCCCCGGGATGGATTCCAGCTTGTCCACCGTCCCGCCGGTATGACCGAGCTCACGGCCCGTCATTTTAGCGACAATGCCGCCGCAGGCCGCAACAAGGGGGGCAAGGACAAGCGTGGTCGTATCGCCGACACCGCCGGTGGAGTGTTTATCGACTTTAAAACCCCTGATGGCAGACAGATCGACCTGCTCCCCGGATCGGGCCATAGCCATTGTAAGATCGACACACTCGCGAACGCTCATGCCGCTGAAATAAACCGCCATCAGAAAAGCCGTCATCTGGTAATCCGGAATGGCGCCGTTTACGAATCCGTCAATCAAATACCCGATTTGTTTTCCGGAAAGCTCAAACCCATCTCTTTTCTTTTTGATGAGTTCATAAGCGTTCATGCCTTTTTGGTTCCTTGCCACGCAAATTTTAAGGTGAAGCCCCGGTTTCATTAATTGAGCGCTTTAACAACTCCCTTGAGGAGGGCCCTAAACTGCGGCGATGAATTTTTCGCGATCTCAATGACCTCCTGATGGCAAAGCGGTTTGCCGCTCATGCCCGCGGCCATATTGGTGACCACGGAAAGGCCCAGCACCTGCATACCCAGTCGGTTGGCCATAATCACCTCCGGCACCGTAGACATCCCCACCATATCTGCCCCCATGATGCGGTATGCCCGGATTTCGGCAGGGGTTTCATAGGCCGGCCCACTGATGGCTATATAAACGCCGGATTGCAGACAGATACCCAGTTTATCGGCAGTTGCCAGAGCCAATTTTCTCAATCGGCTGCTGTAAGCTTCGGTTAAATCCACAAAGTCGCTGGATCCCTTCAAAGGGTTGTCGCCCATCAGATTGATGTGATCGCAAATCATCACGATATCGCCGCGCTTGAGAGATTCATTGAGGGCGCCGCAGGCATTGGTAACAATAAAGGTCTTGATACCGCACGCAGCCATCACCCGGACCGGAAATACGACCTCCTGCATGGAGTACCCCTCGTAGTAGTGGACTCTTCCTGAGCATATGAGAAGGTCTTTGCCGCCAAGATTGCCGGCGATAAGTTCGCCACGATGACCGACCACCGAGGATACGGGAAAATGGGGTATGTCCTCAAAACGGACGCAAACGGCATCCTGCACCTCGTCTGCCAGGACCTCGAGTCCGCTGCCGAGCATAATCCCGATTTCGGGTTGGGTATGAATTCGGCGCTTTAGCCCTGCTGCGGCTTCCTGAATCCATTCAATCATTTATGATGTCCTTTTTGAAGCTCTTGCCGCAATCCAATTTCCCTGCAGACAGAATGTCGGCAACGGTCTGGCCGCAATCGGCAAAAGAGGTCCGGACCCCAAGCGGTATGTCCTTTTTTATCATTTTCCCATAAACCAGCAGCGGCACATATTCTCTGGTATGATCGGTATGTATCTGATGAGTCGGATCACACCCGTGGTCTGCCGTAATGATCAGCAAATCCTCATCCGACAACATATCACGTATCTGCGGGATTCGGCGGTCAAAACTTTCAAGGGCCTGGGCATAGCCGGCCACATTACGGCGGTGGCCGAAAACCATATCAAAATCCACCAGGTTGACAAATATCAGGCCGCTTTTTCGGCGACATTTTAGAAATACTTCAATGGTCTTGTCAATGCCATCCTGATTGTCACGGGTATGAACTTCTGCGGTCAAACCGCGATGGGCAAAAATATCCCCGATTTTGCCTATCCCAATAACGAAAAATCCGTTTTTTTGCAGTCGATCCAGCAAATTGGGTTTCGGCGGCGGCAACGAGAAATCCTTACGGGCGGCATTGTTCCTCACGAATCTGCCGATCGGCCCGCTGAAGGGTCGCGCAATGACCCTGCCGACAGCATGCTCGCCGGTCAGCAGTTTTCTGGCGATTCGGCAGAATTCATAGAGTTTCTCCAAGGGCGTGATCGTTTGATGGGCGGCAACCTGGAAAACGGAGTCGGCAGAGGTGTATATGATGGGGCACCCGGATGCCATATGCTCGGCGCCAAGTTTGTTGATGATATCGGTGCCGGATGCCGCCGCGTTGCCCAGAACCCGGGTGCCGATGCGCTTTTCGAATTGCTGGATGAGGTCCTGGGGAAACCCTTTAGGATAGGTCGGAAAAGGCCGGGTCGTTACAATCCCGGCGATCTCCCAATGCCCGACCGTGGTATCCTTGCTGGCCGATCGTTCGCGCATTTTACCGTAGCAACCTGTTATCGCAGGAGGTTTGCCGCCCAGCGCCACAATTTTCCCCAATCCCAGGGCACAGAGGTTGGGGATTTTCAACTTGCCCATTTGCTGGTGGATATGCAGCAGCGTATTGGCCCCGGCGTCGTTGAATTGATCGGCATCCGGCAGCGGACCCACGCCCACGCTGTCCATGACAATCAGAATGATGCGTTTGATCATAATTCAGGCAGCTCCCCTTCCCTTTTTTCCCCGGCCATACCGCCTGTTCTAGAAATACTCCGATAGAGGGATAGCGGCATAAGTGATTGCAGCAAAAAAACCTTCCCCAATCCCGACGTTTTTTTTGGCAATCACTATAATCCATATTGCCGGGTTCGACTGTATCCTGATAACATTTAGGCTGCTGTGTTTTCCAGTTTTTTATTGAAATTTTCTAACCGAAAGATTAATTCTCAAGGCAATGAATTTAACCCGAGACAAAGATAGGGAGAAACTCGATGAAAAAAATCAAAGCCATATCCAGTTTGATTGTCGTGGTCATCGCTGCGGTCAGCCTTGCGACCGGTTGCACCTATAGCACCAAAGACCTGAACGAGCAGCTCGTCATGGCAACCCTCTGGACACAGACTTCGGCAGAATACCGTGCCTTGACCTATCAATGCTTTAACCTGGCCAAAATGAATCTCGATTCTTTTCTGGATTCTTCTTCAGGGTCAAAACCCGTGGCCATAATCGTCGATGCCGATGAAACCGTCATTGACAACTCTGCCTACGAAGCGTTTCTGATCGGCAATGATTTCGGGTACTCCTCCGAAACATGGACGCCGTGGATGCTTGCGGCCGAGGCCAAAGCGATTCCCGGTGCCCTTGAGTTTTTAGACTATGCCAAAGAAAAAGGCGTCGAGGTATTTTACATAACAAACCGGAAGATGGTCGGTTACGAGGGCACTGAGAAGAATCTCAAAGCTCTGGGGTTTCCTTATGTGGACAAAAAGCATCTTCTATTTCGAACCGACAGCAGCGACAAACAACCCCGGCGTGATATGGTCGCAAAGGATTATGAAATCGCCTTTTTGATGGGAGATAACCTCAACGATTTCCTCAGTGTTTTCAGTAAAAAATCTATTGCCGACCGATTTGCCGAAACCGATAAAATCAAAGATACGTGGGGTAAAAAATTTATTGTGCTTCCCAATGCGATGTATGGCGAATGGGAGGGCGCCGTGTATGAGGGCAACTGGGACTCCAGCCCGGCGGAGAAAGATAAGATGAGAAAGGGCCGGCTAATGCGCTGGGAATATAAGCCTTAAGCCTTCAGATACTTGCCCACCAGAAGCTCAAGTCTTTTGCGGGTTTCCGGTGGGATTGCCGCAGTATCCGTCATCATTGCATTTTCAAGTGCGCTGCTGCAGATGCAATTGCGTTTATCCGATATTTTAGATACTACCATCCGGATAATATCCTGTGCAATCGATAAGTTTTTTTTCAGGTTTTGAACTACTGTTTCGACGCTGACCTCTGCTTCCTGTTCACGCCAGCAGTCATAGTCTGTGACCAGGGCCATCGTCGCATAGCAGATTTCAGCCTCCCGGGCCAGCTTCGCCTCCTGAACGGCGGTCATCCCGAGGATGTCTATTCCCCATTGCCGGTAAACGTTCGATTCGGCCCGCGAAGAAAAAGCCGGCCCATCGACACACAGCAGGGTTCCACCGCGGTGCACATTGACGCCGAAGCTGCCGGCACTGTTGTAGATCAACTCCGCAAGGTCCGGGCACACCGGATCGGCAAAGGCAATATGCGCCACCAGCCCCTCCGCGAAAAAGGTGCTCACCCGCTTTGTGGTGCGGTCATAAAATTGATCGGGAATGACGATGTCCAGAGGTTGAATGTCGTCTCTCAGGCTTCCAACGGCTGTTACACCCAGGATGCGGGCAACGCCCAGTTTCTTGAACCCGTAAATATTGGCCCGATAATTGATCTCTGACGGGCTGATGTTGTGGCCGCGAGAATGCCGTGGCAAAAAAGCAACGCGCCTGCCCTCCAGGGTTCCAAGCAGATACAGGTCCGAAGGGGCTCCAAAAGGCGTCTGCAAAGAGATGGGCTTCACATCTCTCAGGCCCTCCATTTCATAAAGCCCGCTGCCGCCGATAATGCCGATTTCGATACGGTCGTTCATTTTCACCTCATCGATCTTCCATGTAAAATGAAGGCAAACTTTCTGAAACCTGCTCACCGAACCCTTTATCATTTAGACCCGGTCGCTGAATCCTTAACGCAAACCCTGAAACCTTATCCGACTATTTCAAATTTTTTAAGGGATACGGGCATAATTTTGCTAGGGGGCAAACCAGGCATTTGGGATTTCGGGCGCTGCAGGTTTCTCTGCCGAAAAAGATGAGCTGAAGGCTGAAATCATTCCAGGCCCGCTCAGGCATAATTTTCATCAGATCAAACTCGATTTTTGCCGGATCCTTGTTTTCGGTCAACCCAAGCCTTGCTGAAATCCTGGCTACATGGGTGTCCACCACCATTGACGGCAGGCCAAATGCAGCCCCCAGCACAACATTGGCCGTCTTGCGCCCGACACCGGGCAGTTCAATCAGTGCTTCCAGTGTCTGCGGCACCTGCCCGTTATGTTTTTCCAGTAGTGCTTTACTGCAATTTTTTATATTTTTCGCTTTATTGTGAAAAAATCCGGTGGAACGAATGAGTGACTCCAGTGCTCTAAGGGGTACCCGGCTAAAATCTTCGGGCGTTTTCAGTTTTTTGAATAAAACCCGGGCAACCCGGTTGACCTGCTTATCGGTGCACTGGGCCGACAGCATGGTAGCCACCAGCAGTTGAAAGGGCGTATCATAAAAAAGCTGGGTCTTGACGCGGGGATAGATTGATCTTAGTATCTTACGTATCTTGTCGGCCCGGGCTTTTAACTGCATGAAAAAAATCCGTGATGCGTTGCGGGTTTTCGGAACAAACACTATGAGAAATTGACATCATCACGCCATCGCATGGGCGCCTTATTATCGCGAGGGATATACGCTGCATTCATATGCATAGTCAAGGTCTAAAAATCGATCTCCCATGAATACTTCCCCCCAAAAAGCAAAAGCGTTGGGCTTGTGCTCCGGCGGCCTGGACAGCATATTGTCCGGTCTTGTCCTGCGCGATCAGGGAATAGAAGTGGAATGGGTCACGTTTGAAACCCCTTTTTTCAATGCTGCCAGGGCCCGCAAAGCCTCGAAGATGACCGGCATTCCACTGACGATCAAGCCCATTTTTCCGGTATACATCGAGATGCTGAAAAACCCGCCTGCGGGATACGGCAAGCACATGAACCCCTGCCTGGATTGCCACACGCTGATGTTTAAGCTGGCCGGAGAATTAATGCGGGAAAAACGTTTCGATTTTCTTTTCAGCGGAGAAGTGCTCGGTCAACGCCCGATGTCCCAGACCCGACCGTCATTGCGATATGTTGAAAAACATTCCGGTCTTGAGGGGTATATCTTGCGGCCCCTTTGCGCGAAAAAGTTGCCGGAAACCATCCCCGAAAAACAGGGTCTGGTCAGCCGGGATCTGCTTTTTGACATTGCCGGCAGATCCCGCAGGCCTCAAATAAAGCTGGCGAACAAGTTTGGCATTTCAGATTACCCGGCACCTGCCGGCGGTTGTCTGCTTACCGACAAGGGCTATTCAGACCGGCTCAGAGATCTTTTTGATCACCAGGATACCTGTAGCGAAGCGGAGCTGCATCTGCTCAAATTCGGACGTCATTTTCGGCTAAATGCCGATACCAAACTGATCGTCGGCCGCACCCAAAAGGATAATGAACGAATCCTTGAGCATCACCGCCCGGACAGGGATATTGTCATCGACGTGGTCAATTATCCCAGTCCGATTGGACTGATACCCAATGGGGGAAAAAAGGATGCCGTTGTTCTGGCAGGCTCCATCTGCAGCGGATACAGCAAGGCGCCTAACTTTACATCAGTCGATGTTCGGGTAACAGGCCCCCGGGGCCGGGAAACCATCCAGGTAATTGGAATTCCACCCGAAGATGTTCACAAGCTTCTAATATAGTCGGAATCGATAAAAATTGGGCTATTCCATCGCTCCGCGACAAACGTGAAAGGGGGAAGCATGGCAGACTTTGAGGTGATCGACGCGCATGTGCACACTTACAAAACACCGGACATCGGACGGCAGGCACTCAGCGGCTTTAACATCTCCGGATGCTGCGGGACACCGGAGGAGCTGACGGATATCATGGCGGAGGCTGGAATTCGACTTGCGGTGCAGTGCAACATGACGCCGGCCAGGAGCATGCTCGAGGCGTCCCTGGCAGGCATACCGTCCCAGCAGGTTGAATCCCGCCGAACGGCGCTGGTTGAAAAAATCAGCGGCAGGATAAAACGGCGAAATGAATGGACGTGCCGGATGGCTCAAGAGCGGCAAGCCCTGATCGCCTTTTTGTCAGTGGATCCGATAATGGGACAGGATGCCATGATCGACGAGCTCCGGGACAAAATAGATCACCATGGTGCCCGCGGGTTAAAAATCCACCCCGGCGAGGGACGATTTTATCCCGATGATCCTTGTCTTGAACCCGTATATGAAACTATGGAAAAGCGCGGTCTTCCGGTCATCTCTCATGGGGGACTCGATATCGCAAATCCGGATCCCGGCTACACCCGTCCCGCCGTGCTTGCAAAGGTCGCAGAACAGCATCCGAAACTCAACCTGATCATCGCTCATCTGGGCAGAGATTTTTTTGAGGAGACCATACAAGTCGCCCAGGCGCACGCCAACATCTTCTTTGATACATCGGCCGCTATCCCCGGAGACGAAACAGGCCGGCCCCTGCAGGGGATATCCGCATTGTCCAATGAAGCCGCCGTTCAATTGATTCGCAAAATAGGCGTAGACCGTGTCATGTTCGGCAGCGATTACCCGTGGTTTAATCCGCTCTGGGATCTAAGACGATTCCTCAAACTCGATTTTACAGATGCTGAAAAAAAGGCCCTGCTGGCCGACAACGCCAGGCGGATATTGGGCCTTTGACAAAAAGAGGCTCCCGGGCCTGCGCTAATTTAACAACCTAAAAGAATTCTCATGTTGCCGGCGGCATACCCGCAATACCTTTTGCCGGGGTAATGCCCCAGGAGGGACGATGTCGAAACTACCAGGATTCCAAACGCTGGTTTGCACCGAGGATGGACCGGTCCTCAATATAACGCTTAACCGGCCGGAGAGACTGAACGCCTTTAACGCCCGGATGTTTGGGGAGATCGGCCGGATGGCTGAAATTGCATCCCGAGATTCAAAGATACGGGTGGCCGTCTTCAGAGGAAGCGGGCCTGCATTTTCTTCAGGTGCAGACTTGAATGAATTATCACAGGGCCGCAACCAAATCGGTAAAGATGGTCTTGAACATCGGATAATGGCAGCCCAGCGGGTCTTTGACACGGTGGCGGCAATGCCCATGCCAACGATTGCTGCAATCAGCGGCCCTGCCGTAGGAGCTGGATTCCAGCTGGCAATTGCCTGTGACTTCCGAATTGCGGTGAATGGAGTGAAAATGGGATTGTCGGACGTCAGGATAGGTATTATTCCGGCGCTGGGAGCTACTGCGCGGCTACCGAAGCTTATCGGGCTTGCAAAATCCAAGGAACTCATCATGTGCGGAAACCTGTTCTGGTCCGAGGATGCTCATCAAATGGGCCTTATCAACCGTCTGGTTGACCGGAGTGCCTTCGAAGAATCCATCGAAAACCTTACCCAGATGCTCATCGAGAGAGCGCCTCTGGCGGTATCGGAAGCTAAAAAACTACTCGATTCTGAGGCTTCTCCCGAGCGCGTGGCCGCCTCCCAGCAGCGACTTTTCAAATCAAGGGACGCGTTGGAAGGCATCACCGCGTTTTTAGAAAAACGCAAGCCATCCTTTACAGGTTCCTGAGTATTTTGTATGTGAGGATTTTTGCCGCGCCGCCTAACGCCGATATTGAGCCTGAGGTGCAGGAGCAAATAGTTGACGGCCGCATTTCCCTCAAGTGCACTGAAAAACCGCCTGCCGTCAGATCCGCCCCGATCAAATAACCTAGATTAGAAGCTGTTTTTAAGCTGTAGTTCAGGCTCAAGATCAAGGCTTGCGGTGGGGTAAAAACCGCAGCATACATCGTGTATGTGAGGATTTTTGCCGCGCCGCCTAACGCCGATATTGAGCCTGAGGTGCGGCTTAAAAACAGCTTCTGGATTTGAGTTGCCCACAAGCCGCCGATATATCCCGCCCCCTGCTCTGGCGAATCATGACGGTATAGTTTTTGTCGATCAATATCTCCTGGAACCGGCCGATCACAGCATCGTCCGGTCGCTCGTAATCACAGCCTTCATGGGCATTGAAAGGTATCAGATTGATTTTTGCCCTTATCGGCCGCAGGAGTCTGGCCAGACGGCGGGCATCTTCTTGCGAATCGTTGATCCCTTTGATGAGAATATATTCGAAGGTTATCCGGCGCCCGGGGGCAACCGGGTATTTCCGACAAGCTTCCAGCAATGCCTCCAGGGGATATTTACGGTTTAGAGGCATCAAACTGTCGCGGGTCTTGTTGTCGGTGGCATTTAGTGAAACCGCCAGGTTGACTTTTGTATCGCGTCCCAGTTCAGCCAGCCTGGGCACCAGTCCGGCTGTGGAAACCGTAACCCTCCGGCCGGCAAACCTCAGCCCGGCGTCATTGTCCGTAATCACATCTATGGCTCTGATCAGGTTCCTGTAATTCGCCAATGGCTCACCCATCCCCATAAAAACGATATTCCTTAACCGATCCGGCATACCCAGTTGATTCTTAATATCACGCACCTGGGCGATAATCTCCGCTGCCGTCAGGTTGCGCTCCAATCCTCCGGTGGCTGTTAGGCAAAAACGGCAACCCTGGGCACAGCCGACCTGGCTGGAGACACAGAGGGTATCATGGTCCCTTTCCGGTATGAGAACCGCTTCGATATATTTCCGATCCAGAAGCTTGAACAGGTATTTTTGAGATCCGTCTTTCGAGGTTTCAATTGCAACCTGTTCCAGACGGTTGATGCTAAAATGATCTGCCAGCAGCGCTCTGATGTCTTTGGACAGATCGGTCATGGCCTCAAAATCATCGGCCTGACGCAAATAAATCCATTTTAGAATTTGATCGGCACGATAGGAGGCAATCCCCCGGCCGGTGAGCCAGGAAACAAGTTGATCTCGCGTCAGTTCGATGATATCTGTATACGTTTTTTTCATATCCATTGGTATGCTCAGTATCCGTAACCGCCATCCGGGGAATGGGTTTTACAGCATGCCAAAATGCATTAAATCCACTTGACATAACATTAATGAAATTGTATTTTCAAGAGTTTAATAAAAATGAGCCAGGTAGATTATGTTTGAGAGTTTGAGCGACAGGCTCACTGTCGTTTTTAAAAAATTAAAGGGACACGGCAAGCTCACAGAAAAAAACATCGAAGAGGGCTTAAGAGAAGTTCGCATGGCTCTACTCGAGGCCGATGTTCATTACCGGGTGGTAAAAAGCTTCATTGCCGATATCAAAGCGCGCGCAATGGGCCGGGAGGTCATGACGAGTCTGACCCCGGGCCAGCAGGTCGTTAAGATCGTTAATGAGGAATTGACGGAACTGATGGGTTCCCGGCACCAGGATTTGAACCTGACGGGATCCGCCCCGGTATCGGTTATGCTGGTCGGCCTGCAGGGGTCCGGCAAAACGACAACAGCTGGCAAGCTTTCAATTTTATTGAGAAAAAATGGCAGGAAGCCCTACCTGGTTCCGGCCGATGTCTATCGTCCTGCTGCTATTGACCAGCTGCAAAAACTGGGGGATCAGCTGAAGGTGCCCGTGTTTCCTTCCAGCATCGATCAGGATCCGGTGAAGATTTGCCAGGAGGCTCAAACGGCGGCACATCAGGCAGACTGCGACACCCTGCTGCTTGACCCGGCGGGCCGTCTTCATATTGACGAAAAATTGATGGCCGAACTCTGCCGAATCAAGGCGGCGCTGAAGCCATCAGAAATTCTTCTGGTTGCCGACGCCATGACAGGGCAGGATGCTGTCAATATCGCCAAATCTTTTGATGAAGCGCTGGATATCGGAGGGGTCATACTGACCAAGATGGACGGCGACGCCCGGGGGGGTGCCGCGCTATCCATTAAAAGCATAACGGGCAAACCGATTAAATTCATCGGAGTTGGCGAAAAACTGAATGAGTTAGAGGCGTTTCATCCGGACCGGCTGGCCTCGAGCATACTGGGCATGGGGGATGTCCTCACTTTAATCGAAAAAGCTCAGTCTGTCGTCGATGAGAAAAAAGCGGCCGAGCTGGAAAAAAAGCTTCGCAAGAGCGAATTTACCCTCGAGGATTTTCGTGACCAGATGATTCAGATCCGCAAAATGGGTTCATTCAGTGATATCATTAAAATGATCCCGGGTATGGGGCAGGCCAAACAATTAAAAAACCTTCAGGTAGACGAAGGTGAATTTATCAAGATCGAAGCGATGATCAATTCGATGACCCCGCTGGAACGGCGGCAGCATACCCTTATAAACGGCAGCCGCCGTAAAAGAATTGCTGCAGGCAGCGGCACAAAAGTACAGGATGTCAATAAACTACTGAAAAATTATACCCAGGTTTTAAAAATGCTTAAAAAGATCAATAAAGGCGGCATGCGCGGAATGGGCCGGGGAATGCTGCCGTTCTAAGGAGAGTAAAATATGTCAGTTAAAATCAGATTGGCCAGACATGGAGCGAAAAAAAGACCGTTTTATCGAATTGTTGTTGCAGACAGTGAAAGCCCGAGGGACGGAAAATTCCTTGAAAAAGTCGGCACCTATGATCCATCGTTTGATCCGGCAAAAGTGGATGTAAAAGATGAGCGCGTCAGATACTGGATCGACCAGGGCGCCACTCCCTCGGATACCGTCAGAAGCCTGCTAAAAAGGGAGGGTTTTTACAGTAAAAACAACTAAATCCGCGTAGCGCCCCGATTCCCAACCACCACAAAGGAGATGGAGCTATGAAAGAACTGATCAACTACATTGCTCAAGCACTGGTGGATTATCCGGAGCAGGTCAAGGTTACTGAGGTCGAGGGAAATCAGACCACGGTGCTGGAACTGAAAGTGGCCAAGGAGGATTTAGGGAAAGTAATCGGAAAACAGGGCAGAACGGCAAGGGCCATGCGCACGATCTTGAGCGCTGCTTCGGCCAAATTGAAAAAGCGCACGGTTCTGGAGATTATTGAATAGTTCGATAGCAAAAAAAGACTTTGTGCCGATCGGAAAAATCGTCGGTATCCATGGCGTCCGGGGAAATTGCAAGATCCTTTCCTTTGCTGAGGCATTGAGCGTATTCGAACCGGGCAGCAAGATTCTGGTTTCAACATCAAGCGGTCGGCGGAAAACTTACGAAGTCAATTGGGCCAAACCTCATTCCAGGACTGCGCTATTATCTTTAAAGGAGGTCAATAATCGCGATCAGGCAAAAGCACTTGTCGGTTCTGAACTTTACATAGAAAAAAGCAAAGTTGCCGATCTGGAAGACGGCAGCTACTACTGGTTCGATCTTATCGGCCTGAATGTCTTTACGATTGATGAAGAGTACATCGGTCGGCTCGAATCCATCATCCCGACCGGAAGCAATGATGTCTACGTTGTCAAAGATGATGCAACTGAAATATTGATTCCAGCGCTCGCCTCTGTTGTCCTGGACATCGATCTGGACCGAAAGCGAATGCTGGTTCAATTGCCCGAAGGCCTTTAGGCGATATTTCATTGGTCTGAGATGCGCCCATGCATTATGTGGTACTGACAATTTTTCCTGAAATGTTCGATACATTTTGGACGCATGGCATAATCAGAAGAGCCATCGATAAAAATAAAATCAGAGCATCAGCCCTGAACATCAGGGATTACGCAGAAGATCGGCATCAGATGACCGATGACAGGCCCTATGGCGGCGGCAGCGGGATGGTAATGAAACCCGGGCCGCTGGCCGGAGCTATTCAGACAGCCCGGCAAAATGCGCCTTTGGCAAAAATAATCTTGCTAACACCCCAGGGACGCGTTTTTAATCAAGCCATGGCCCGTGAATTGGCTTCAACCGAGGGGCTCATTTTGGTATGCGGCCGTTATGAAGGTGTTGATGAGCGAATCTGTGATGGCCTGATCGATGATGAAATCTCCATCGGTGATTATGTAATGACCGGCGGCGAACTGGCCGCCATGGTCATCATCGATGCGGTAACGCGCCTGATCCCCGGAACTCTGGGCGGTGAAGATTCAGCGGAAAAAGATTCGTTTTCAAACGGTCTTCTGGAGCATGCTCATTATACGCGGCCACAAAATTTTGCAGACAGGAAAGTTCCTGACGTGCTGGTATCGGGCCATCACCGCGAAATAGAAAAATGGCGGCTTGAATCGTCACTGATGCGAACCTTTTTAAAGCGTCCGGATCTTTTGGAAAAAGGCAACCTTGGCGAGGAGAAAATCGAGATTCTCAAAAAGTGGGCTTGTGACATCGACAAACTGATAAAATTTCACAGCACTAAACGCAGAGAGTAAGGTGCGGATTAGAGGTGACCGCAATTCGCGCCGATGATTTCTAAAGGATTCCTGTATGCCTCAGGCTGGCGCTTTTCAAACTGACTTTGGGAAGAATCACAAACAAAGATATCGTTATGCCCAAAATTTATGTGGCACTTGCGCATTATCCGGTGGTCAATAAAAACGGTGATACCATCGCATCCGCCCTGACCAACCTGGACTTGCACGATATATCACGGGCCGCAAAAACATATGGCGTTAAATCTTTTTATGTGGTAACCCCGCTTGCGGATCAAAAATCGCTTGCAGAAGAGATTATCGCCCATTGGACAAACGGGGCGGGGGCGGATTACAATCCGTCAAGACAAAGCGCGCTGAAGCTGGTAAGAATCAAAGATTCCATCACAGCGGTCAGGGATCAAATTCATGGTGCCACAGGCGAATATCCCAAAACCATTGTGACCTGCGCCAGAAAGCAACCATCAAGCATTGGCTATGAAAAAATCCGGTCACTGCTCGCTGACGGGCGACCGTACCTTCTGATTTTTGGGACGGCCTGGGGACTGAGCGAACAATTAATAACCGAAGCTGACTATGTGCTTGCCCCCATAGAGGGTCATGCAGCCTACAATCACCTCTCGGTAAGATCGGCAGCTGCAATCATACTGGACAGACTGCTGGGAGAATATATATAAGGTTATTCGTTATTGGTTATGGGTTCATTGCTGATGATCCGGCTGTTAACAGATAACCTTTAACGATTAACCGATTCGAAGAATTTACGTGGAGGCGTTATGGAAAAAATCAAACAAATCGAAAAAGAGAATATGCGACTGGATCTGCCTGAATTTGCGGCCGGCGATACCGTCAAAGTCCATGTTAAAATAAAAGAAGGTGAGAAAGAGCGCATTCAAATCTTTCAGGGAGTTGTCATCAGCAAGCGCAGAGGGACCACCAATGCGACCTTTACCGTCCGGAAAGTATCATATGGTGTCGGGGTAGAACGCATCTTTCCACTTCACTCTCCGGTGGTTGACAAGGTGGAAGTGGTGACACGCGGTCGTGTCCGACGCGCTAAAATATACTATCTGCGAAAGCTGCGCGGCCGGGCTGCAAGAATCCGAGAACGCCGTTTAACATAGTTGCCGAGGGCAGCGATCAGGTACCAGAAGTGGAAGATGGATTTATGGTTTTTCGAAAAAAAAGCCGCTGAAAACGGGCACACAGATATAGCCGGCATCGACGAGGCCGGCCGGGGGCCCCTGGCCGGTCCGGTTGTTTCTGCTGCCGTCATCCTGCCACCCACTTTTGCGGATACCGGTGTTGCCGATTCTAAAAAGTTGACCCCCAAAAAACGCTCCATTCTCTACAGCCGAATATATTCCCAGGCCGTTTCGATCGGTATTGGTATCGTTGACCCTGCAGAGATTGATCGAATCAATATCTTGCAGGCCTCCTTGCTCTCCATGGCGATGGCCGTCGACAATCTCAGACCTCAACCCGGCTTTCTTCTGATCGACGGTAAATTTCGCATTTCTTCCAGCCTTCCTCAAAGCCCGATTATCAGGGGTGATAGCCTCAGCATTTCAATCGCAGCTGCATCCATCATTGCCAAAGTCACCCGGGATCGGCTTATGGAAAAATACCATTATTACTACCCCCAGTTCGATTTTGCCAGGCACAAGGGCTATCCTACCAAGGCTCACAAAAAGGCGATATGCGTGCATGGCTGCAGCCCGATCCACCGCAAAAGCTTCAAGGGCGTCAAGGAGCATCTATGAAAACCCCTGATCCGCCTGATCTTTAGTGATAGCCAAAAAAACGTTCCGGTTGGGAGAGGTTTTTTTGCTGGAATCACTTATAACGCCATGCTTTTATCAGATCCTCGGTATGACAAGCGGCATAATTTCAACACCGCACACCTTCTCCCCGAAAAATGACTGCTGAATTTGCACCAGCCCCATTGCATAATCCGGCATGCCGGTGTATATAGATATAGGACCGGCGTGCTTGCCCCCATAGCCTTTGCGCGTTGGAAACTGCACATGGGCCCGGATCCCCGCCGCACCCGGCGGCAAGCCCCACAGGCGCTGAGCTATGCTCACACCGGATGGCAGTTGAAAATTTGTCAAAAAATGAACAAGGGCATCCATTCAATTTTGTCGTCGGATTTTTGAAAACAAAGGAAATCAAATTGAGGAGTGCAGCGACATCATTATTCGACGTTCAACGTTGAATGTTCAATGTTCGCCTCTCAAAATTACCCTATACGGCATATATGTTCAAGCTTTCTGCCCGCTGACAGACCACCATGCTAAACCGTCAACAAAAATTCGGCGAAAAGGGAGAATCGATTGCGGTCCGCCATTTAAAAAAATGCGGATACAAAATAATCGAAAAAAATTACCGCACAAAGCTGGGAGAAATCGACATTATCGCCACGGAAAAGGACACCCTCGTCTTTGTGGAGGTGAAATCAAGAAGATCCTGGCAATTCGGAAACCCCAAAGGGGCGGTCACCCCAAAAAAGCAGCGTAAAATTTCGATGGTTGCCCTCCATTACCTGAAAGCTAAAAAGCACAGCCAGATAAAGGCGAGGTTCGATGTCGTTGCAGTAACCTCATGCCGGGAGAAGCCTCAAATAGAGATCATAAAGAATGCCTTTGAACTCGCCTATGAATGATGAAAATCCCAAAAGTGCATCCGGCAAGCTTTACGTGGTAGCCACCCCCATCGGCCATAAGGAGGACATCACCCTGCGGGCTGTGCGCATTCTCAGCCAGGTAGACCAGATCGCTGCTGAAGACACCCGCAAAACCAGAAGATTTCTGCAATCTCTTGAAATAAAATCCAGCTTGATTTCATATCATGAGCACAATGAAGAAGAGCGCACGCCGGCGCTTATTAGAAAGCTCAGGGCAGGATTATCCATCGCGCTTGTCTCCAATGCGGGCACCCCTTCTGTCTCCGACCCCGGATACCGGCTGATTAAAACTGCTATCGCTGAAAAGATTGCCGTCATTCCGATTCCCGGCGTTTCTGCTGCTACCACAGCATTAAGCGTTGCCGGGCTGCCAACCGACTCATTCTTATTTGTCGGCTTTTCCCCCAGAAAAAAAGCCAAACGTCTGCGGCAACTCGATGCGCTGGCGGCCCTGCAGCAAACCATCATATTCTATGAATCACCCAAAAGAATTTTGGCTCTGCTGGATGATATCATCTCTGCCATGGGCAACCGCCAGGGGGTTTTGGCCCGGGAGATGACCAAACCCCATGAAGAGTTTGTTAGAGGAAGATTGTCCAGCATATTGGCGCACCTGAAAAATCGGCCGAAGATCAGGGGTGAATGCACGTTAGTGGTCGCCGGAAGCAATGCACCGGGGGAAATATCCCGCGAAGCCGTTATAGCCGAACTTGAGGCCGCCTTGACTTCAAAAGCAGAAAAAGTATCCGAGACGGCCAGAAAGATAGCCTGTAAATACAACCTGTCCAAAAACAAGGTGTACCAGGCAGCGCTGGAGATTAAAAAACAACAAAAAGAGATCTGAATGACCGGCGAGCATAAATCCCGCATCCCGCAACCCGACTTGCGCAATCATACCCTTTATCCCGTAATCCTTTCTGTTCCTGATGAAGTCAAAAACTACAAGCCCGCAGACCGCGTCACATTTCTCAGCCGGCATGCAAGATATGCCCTTGAGCTGTCGGCCGAAAAAATCGGTCTAACGCTGGAGGTGGTCAAAAAAAACGACAAGGGCGCCCCTTTACCTTCTCAGGGCACGTTTTGGTCTATCACCCACAAAACCGCATACGTCGGCGCTGTGGCTGCACCCACTGTCGTCGGAATCGATCTTGAAGAAATCAAAGCATGTTCGAAGGGGATTTTCAGAAAAACGGCGGACAAATCCGAATGGTTGCTTGCAGGTGCTGAGGCCGAATCATTCAAGACATTTTTCCGATATTGGACCGCCAAAGAAGCCGTGCTCAAAGTTTCCCAAACGGGTATCAGAGATCTATCCAAATGCCGCATTCAGCGTATTATCGATGAAAATTATCTGGAAATCGCCTACCTGGATAAAATCTGGCTGATCGAACACTACTATTTTGACTCCCACGTCGCATCCATCGTCAAAACCGACTATGCCATAGAATGGACAATTCTTTAGCTCAAAAGAGAGGTTATTAATCTACATGATGCCCGGCCGAGGCAATCCCGAAAGTGATGCACCCATCACGGCGCAGGCGCTGGTAAAAACATCTCCCAATTCAATTTGGTTCTTCTCCAATTTAGTTGGAGCAGAGGGTTCAAGGATCCAAGGGGTCCAGGGTCCAAGTGTTTGTCGTTTTTCAATTAAGCACAAAACCTTTATGTCACTGTTTGGATCATTGGTTTACCAACCGGACGCAAAGGAACCAAGAGTAGTCGGCGATATCAAGCAAAGTCATGCTTGCGCTGCAAATTGGTTGATATTCCATATCCATTGGCGCACGCTCCAGAAGACTTTTACCAGAAATTCAACCTTTCGTGATACTTTAGTATTTCACTGGAATCCTTGAACCCTTGACCCCTTTGGCATAAACATTTTTAAAGGGGTGATGATCCACCCATTTTGCTTAATTAACTTCAACTAATCGGGAGATGATCCTTCAATTTAAATTGGACAGAATGATCCGGTGCAGCTGTTTTTTTGACTTTTCACCGGTGATAAGATATAAATGAAGTATAGATCTATAATTTCAAAGCATCGTTTTGGGGGAAGGGGAAATGCATGTTCTCGGCATTGACATCGGATTTGGATTTACCAAGGCAACCGATGGTAAAGATACCGTAATCTTCAAATCTCTTTTTGGAGATGCCGGCGAGATTCAGTTCTGGGCGGATTTCGGTGACAATTCCCCCATCGATCACATTCATGTTACCATCGACGGAAAATCCTATTTTATCGGTGACCTGGCTGAGCAACAATCCAGCATATTGAACTTTACCCTCGACCAGGAAAGATTAATTACCGAGTTTGTCAGGATACTGGCGCTCACCGTGGCCGGCATGTTTTTAAAAAACGGGGGCACCATCAACGTTCCGCTGAATGTCGTTTCCGGGCTTCCCATCGGGTTTTTCAAACAAAACCACGAGCGCTTTAACGAGATCCTTACCGGGCATCACACCGTCTCCTATCATTCCCACAACGGTCAGCAAAACATAAAAGAAATTTATATCAACAAGGTTCGTATGTTGCCCCAACCTTTGGGTTCCCTTTTGAACCTTTTGATGGGCGACAACGGCGATATTATCGACGAGGAGTTGGCCAACCAAAAAGTCGGGGTTGTTGATATTGGGTTTCGCACAACGGATCTCACCATTTTGGATCACTTAAGATACATCGATCGCGGAAGTCGAACCATTGACACGGGGATCTCAAAGGGGTTCAGTGTGATTGCCAGCAAGTTAAGAGAAAAATGCGGAGTCAGTGTAGAACTCTACCGATTGTATAAAGCGGCTGAAATCGGGTCAATAAAAATGAGAGGCCACGGATTTACCTTTACGAAAATAAGAGATCAGGTCTATTCCCAGCTGGCCGGAACCATTGCAAACGAGATCGATCGCCTGTGGGCGGATGACTGGGATATCGACACCATTATCCTCACCGGAGGAGGGTGCCGGGAGCTGTTCTCATATCTGCAACCGCTGATCTCGGGCAATGTCAAACCGATAGACCCGCTGCAAGATCCGCGCCTCAATAATGTTCGGGGGTACATTAAATACGGAAAATACATATGGGGAGAATCTTCAGCGTCAGTGATACCTTCGGTGCAAAAATCAACTCCAGCGGCAACCACCCCACCGCAGGCGGAAATTGACCGCCAGAGAGCCGATGATGAGATATCGGCAATATGACCCCGTCGGGTGACACCTGCTTCGATATCGCGAAAGCAGACGGTGATCGGCTCAAGGGTTACCGCGAAGTCCGAACCAGATAGATCTTCCGGCCTTCTTTGCGAATCCTCCAGCCGAAATTTTCTATGGTTTTAAACAGCGGCCGGCCAAAAACAAAATCAAGAATTTCGGCATCCAGACCCCCCTGGGCAACAACCAGTTTCCTGATCTCAGTGTCGTATTGAATGATTTCCATGAGTTCGCGTCGCGCCGGTGCATTTTTGCCGCGCTCAAGCGCATTTGCCAGTCCTCGGATTTTTTCATAATCACAGCGCTTCTGGTGATCTTCAATTAGGCCCCAGAGTCCTTCAATTTCAGCCATCAGGTCCTTGCGGGTTAGGTGGTTTTCAGCGTAGATGCTTTCAAGCTCCCGCGTGTCCCAGCATCTAAGGGCCCGGCATTCCATAGGACGGTTTTTGTAAATACGGCAGATATTTTGCTTTTGATCAAAAAACAGGCAGGCCCAGGTATCCTGCCTGCCCTTTATTTTGATAATGTCGGACGCCACCGGCAACAGGCGCCCCTGCACGTTGTCATAAGCATATTCCCCCTTGCGCAGGGTATAGAGAAATTTGGAATGAATCATCCCTTTTTCGATCAGCGCCCTATCTTGCTGATGAAATGCCGGGCCACCCTTCTTACAGCAGGTTCCGCAACGCTTGCAGCCAGCACCCGGTATTGCGGATTGTGGATCATCGCGGTCCTGTTCTTGCGCCGACTTCTTTTCTTCGTTATCCATGTTTGTCCTGAGTCCGACTTTTTGGGCTTATCGTGGTGGTCAAAAAGCCGTTGCGATCTTCGGAGTTTTTTTACAGCGATCACCTATGCCGCCATCCCTTTATCGGAACTTTAATATTACAGGCGGTATAAGTCACGCGATGGTTCGCGATGGCTCCTTGGTAACGGAAAATTAATCATTTGACAATAGATTCTCATGTTATACAAATATTGCGCCAAACCTCAATCAATCGCAACCAAAAAAATAAAAAATTTTGTGTTCAAATACTGCAAATTGCTATATTATTTTAGATACTTATTTTAGGAATCATTATTCCGGTACTCCACTGCCCCATAAACCCGAAGCGAGCCAGGATGTCGGCCAAACAATTTCGCCGCCGTACTGATCGCGCGAGCCGGCCGGGCACCCGATTTATTCGGTTTTCGATGTCGATAAAGGGAATCTTGGATGACGCTGCGAATAAAAGTCGACAAGGTAGAAGATAGCGGCACCTGGTTTGATTTTCAAGAAAAGCCTGAGGCTTTTCCCGTGATCGCGGATATGATCAAAACTAAAGAATGTATTTTCACAGCTCCCATCAGTATCCATCTGAAAGGCACGCGGATCGGTGAAATCATCGAGGTCGAAGGCAACATAGAGACCTGCGTTCGTCTGGCATGCAGCCGCTGCCTCAACGAATTTGAAACGACACTGGAATCTCGCTTCGACCTGACATTTACACCAGAAGCGTCTGCCATCGAAGACGAATTCATTGAGGAAGAATTGGAGTTGAAGCCCGAGGATCTCGCGCTTATTCATTACCGCGGAGAAGAAATCGACCTGCGGGAAGAAATTCAGCAACAGGTCGTTATGGCCTTTCCGCTGCGGTTTGTGTGCCAGGAAGAATGCAGGGGGCTCTGCCAGCATTGCGGCGCAAACCTAAACGAAGAGGATTGCAAGTGTGATCCGGTATCTGCGGGCAACAAATTCGCAATTCTCAAAAACCTGAAGCTTGATAAAAAAAAGAAACCAACCGGCAGTAGTGGGACTTGATGATGGGCAACAAAAAGAATATCGCCGCCCTCATTGCGAGACAGCCGCTGGCATTTTTAAAGCGGGTGTTGATCAATTTCAAACACAACCAGGGTTTGTTGTTATCCGGTGCTGTCGCTTATTATACGCTGTTGTCCATCATTCCCATGCTTGCGCTCATTTTGGTGGGACTATCCCATTTCATCGAGGAGCAGCAGCTTTATAACACGATTCTGACGAATTTAAAGCTGGTAATTCCGGGGTATGCGGAACGCGTGGCCGGACAGGTCTATGGATTTCTTGCCAGACGTCAACTGGTGGGAATCATCGGCATCCTGATTATGCTGTTTTTCAGTTCGATGGCTTTTACGGTACTCGAGAACGCCATGGCCGTCATATTTTCTCATCGCATCAGAAAACATCGGCGGCATTTTCTCATCTCGGCCATTATTCCTTACGCATATATATTTCTCTTGGGCGTAGGTTTGTTTGTGGTAACCCTGGTCGCCGGGGCATTGGATGCAATGGCCAGCCAGCATATTATTATTTTTGGCTGGGATTTGAGCATGGCGGCTACTTCCAGGATAATGCTGTATTTATCAGGCATCGCAGGCATGGTAATCATGCTTACCTCCTTATACATGGTCATGCCGGTCGGGCGCATATCGGTTCGTTATGCACTCATGGGAGGCATTACGGCAACGGTGCTATGGGAGATTATCCGCTATATACTGGTATGGTATTACTCCACCCTTTCCCTGGTCAACGTTATCTATGGTTCCCTGGCAACCGCCGTTGTGGCTCTGCTGAGCATAGAGATTGCCGTCATCATCGTGCTTTTAGGCGCGCAGGTTATCGCTGAAATCGAGCGGTTGAAGCTGGGACTGCCCGAATCGGAACGGACACCCTTCTCGTTTGAATAATTATTCAAGGATTGAAAGGGTTTTATATCTCTGATATAAAAAAAGCTTTAGATTACATCGAAACCCGTTTTGTCGTTTCCTACAGGAGAATGCCAAAATGACCAGGGAATTTGATCCTAAAAAAAGCTACCTTTCCCTAAAGGCGCATGAAAGAATGCTGGCTCATGCCAGCTTTCTGGTTCGTTGCGGAGATGATGATACCGGCAAGGAGGGAATCATTAAAATCTCGTCATTTCAGCGTCCTTACGGTGGCGGACACCTGACGCTCACCTTTATCGTCGACACAGGCGGCAATGACAGGTTGAAAAAACAGCTGAGCCAGGTGTTCAACAAACTGACGGACGCGTCTTTCAGGTCCAAGATGGGTAAAAATTTTGAAAGAATCGTCAAAGTGTCTCTGAATTCTTTAACCAACATTCATGACTGGTATGTCGAAGAGGTCAATATCCATTTTAGATCCATCGATGAGCGCGAGAACATCCTGATCGAAGAAAAACTGATCCCGGCACTGGAGAGCGCAATGCCGTGTACATTTGATGCCGTGGAGTGGTGGCCGGAGAACCGAACCCCCAGGACACCCAGCAGTCAGGAAATAGCAGGCCAGGGTTCATTGAAGTCCCTTTTTAAAAAGTGGTTTAAATCCGGATAATCAGCCTGAAAACGATCTGAAAAATAATTATAACCTTTTGGAAAAATTCGGGTAATTCAAATGCAAAGGAGGCGTTATGTCGCTTAAAGTTACTACATCCGAGAAAAGACCCGGCGTGATCACAATATCTCCCATCGGTGCCATTGACGGAAAGACACACACCATTTTAGAAGAGAAAATGAATGCTGTTTTAGCGAAAAATCCGGATGTCATTATATTTGACATGGATTTTTTGGATTATATCAACAGCCTGGGCGTTCGTGTACTGCTGAAGGTTAAAAAAGCCATGCAGAATGAAGGCGGCAAGGTTGTTTATATGAATCTTCAGCCCCAGATAAAAAAGGTCTTCGATATCCTCAGTGCCCTGCCTTCCTTGCAGGTTTTTGCCAGCATCCAGGAATTGGATGATTATTTGGATACCATGCAGAAAAAGGCGCGTTAAAGATCTCTCTCGAAATCCGCAGAAGTAATTCTAAAATCTCAAACCGCCTTTGCCTGCAGGAGCAGGATCATGCAGCTTAACCTGAAAAATAAAATTCTGTTTCTTTATATAGGGGCTAGCTTATGCATTCTTCTCTTGAGCGGCGGCCTGCTCTACAAATCTTTGCGCGATAACATCATCACCAGCATTTCGGAAAATTTTTCCGACCAATTGACCAATATCGATTTCGCGTTGACCACGTTTTTCAAAAATATGGAACATGATCTGGAGACGATCGCTCAAAACCCATTGGTACGTTCCGAACGCCATGAAAACTTTACAAATTTTCTGGAGGCCAATGAAAATACCTTTGAATACAGGATCGGCGAGCTGGAACAGGAGATCATCGAAATTTTCAATTTGTATCGCACCACCCACCCGTATGTGCATTCCGTTTATATGGGGCGTGAAAACGGCAGCTTTGTCCGCTCTCACAAACGCTCACGGCCAACGCGCTATGATCCCAGAACCCGGCCCTGGTATCTCCTGGCCAAAGAAAATCCCGGGAAAATTATGAGGACTCCGCCGTTTCGTTCGGTAACGACACCGGATGTCAGCATCAACTTTGTAAAAGCGCTGATTGATTCTGAAAAAAGGCTTTATGGTGTCATCGGCATCGGCATTACCCTCAAAGACCTGGTGGAATATATTGCAAGCATTGAATTCGAACATAAAGGTTTTTTAATCCTTATTGATGAAAACGGAACCATCATCGCCAGCCACGACGAGTCAATGTTATTTAAAAGTTTAAAATCCTTTGATCCCGAATTGGATCAACAATTATTTCAGCATCAAACCGGCTTTCTGACCTATGAAAAGGACTCGGGAAAAAAGTATGCCTTCTTTTATACCTCTCCGGTTCTTGGATGGAAACTCGCGGTCACGGTAAGCAAAGCCAAAATTGATCGTCATGTACTCCGCCTTGTTAACCAAAATATTATCGTCCTGTTTGCAGCACTGCTGCTCCTTAGCCTGCTGACCCTGCTTGGTTTAAAACGTTTTGTGATCGGACCGTTGACCAAATTGAATGCTGCCACCGATCTGATCCGGCAGACAGGCAACCTGGACTATATAATAGAAGTTCAATCGCGCGACGAGATCGGCCAATTGGCAGCGTCTTTCAATCAGATGATCGGTACGCTCAACCAATCTGAAATTGCGCTCAAAGCATCCGAGAAAGAACTCAGGAGACATCGTGACAATCTGGAAGAACTTGTTGAGGGGCGCACCGCGGAGTTAAAAAATTCCGAACAGCGTCAGGCTCAGATAATAAATTTTTTACCGGATCCCACCTGGGTTATTAACAATGAAGGTGAGGTTGTAACCTGGAATCGGGCCATCGAAAAACTAACCGGCATCAAGGCGGCTGACATACTCGGCCGGGGGGATTATGAATACGCACTTCCCTTTTACGGGGAAAGAAGGCCGATTCTGATCGATCTGGTTCTTAAATGGGATACGGGGTATGAAAAGGAATATCTGTCGGTAAAAAAAGAGGGACAAATTCTCGTTTCCGAGTCCTTCCATCCGCATTTGGGCGATGATGGAATGTATCTGATGGGATCGGCGGCTTTGCTTCATGATAGTTCGGGCAGGGTTGTCGGTGCCATAGAATCGATCCGCGACATTACCGAGCTCAAACGAATGGAAGAAGAAATTGTTGAAGCCAAGCAGGCTGCCGAAGAAGCCAATCAAGCCAAAAGCGACTTTCTGGCCAATATGAGCCATGAAATCCGAACCCCGATGAACGCTGTTATCGGCATGGCCCACCTGGCGTTGAAGACCGAGTTAACCCCCAAACAGCAGGATTATCTCCAGAAAATTCAGACCTCCGCCAATTCGCTGCTCAGGATCATCAATGACATCCTGGATTTTTCCAAAATCGAAGCCGGCAAACTGGACATGGAGTCCGTCGAGTTTTATCTCGAAGACGTTTTCGACAATTTATCCAACTTGGTGCCCATCAAATCCCGGGAAAAGGACCTGGAGTTCCTGTACGCCATCGCGCCGGAGGTGCCCATGTCGCTGGTCGGCGACCCGCTGCGACTCGGCCAAATCCTGTTGAATTTAACCAACAATGCCGTAAAATTCACCGAACACGGAGAAATCGTCGTACGAACCGAGCTGGTATCAGTCGATTCGAATGAGACCACTCTCAAATTTTCTGTCAGCGACACCGGCATCGGCATGACTGCCGACCAGACTGCCAGGCTGTTCCAGCCCTTTACCCAGGCAGACAGCTCCACCACCCGAAAATACGGCGGAACCGGTTTGGGGTTGACGATCAGCAAGCGGCTGGTGGAAATGATGGGCGGTGATATTGGCGTAACCAGCGCGCCCGGCAGGGGCAGCACCTTCAGCTTTACGGCTGTATTCGGTCTGCATTCCAAGGAACGGGAAAGAAGACGGCTTTCGGTGGGAGAACTCAAGGGCATGCGGGTGCTGGTCGTGGACGATAGTATCACCTCCCAGAATATTTTCAGAGAAATGCTGGAATCCATGACCTTTGAAGTTTCAATCGCCGGCTCCGGCCCGCAGGCACTGGAGAAGATCCAGCGCTCGATCGAAAAAAAGCGAAACTTCGATCTGGTGATCATGGACTGGCATATGCCCGGGCTGGACGGTATCGAAACGGCCCGCGAAATACAGAACAATACTGCCCTGACCCCGATACCCGCCATCATCATGGTCACAGCCTATGGGCGGGAGGAAATCATGCGGCAGGCAAAAAATCGGGGGCTTGACGGCTTTCTCCTCAAGCCTGTCAATCCTTCCGTGCTTTTTAACACCATTATGGGAATTTTCGGAAAGGACGCAGAATCAGGGTCCCGGGCCGGCAGCGACCGGAAGACGGGCGCAGAATCCCTCGAAAGAATCCGCGGGGCGCGGATTCTGCTGGCAGAAGACAATGAAATCAACCAGCAGGTGGCCAAAGAAATCCTCGAAGGCGCCGGCTTGGTCGTAACCATTGCCAATGACGGTAAAGAGGCCGTCGCGCTGATGCACACCCATGAATTTGATGCTGTACTCATGGATATTCAAATGCCGGAGATGAATGGATACGAAGCCACGCGGGAGATCCGAAATCTGAAATCGACTCGGCCGGGCTCGTCGAAGGCCGAAATCCAAAATGTGCCCATCATTGCCATGACAGCACACGCCATGGCCGGTGACCACGAAAAGAGCCTTGAAGCAGGCATGAATGATCATGTCAATAAACCGATAGACCCGGACCAGTTGTTTGCTGCCCTGCTGAAATGGGTCCAACCGCCAGGAGATAAGCGAATTAGCGGTTCTGCCACGATCCGATCGACGGCTGATATTTCTCACCAGGATTCGGCCCCAAGCCCTGCGCAGGGTCAGGCCGTGGTCGCCAACGACCGTCTTCCGGAGTCGCTGCCGGGATTTGACCTTGCCGCGGGGCTCGCGCGGCTGCGGGGAAACCACAGGCTTTATAAGAAATTGCTGTTCAATTTCGCCGCAAATTACAGAGGCATTGCCGGCGACATCCGGGATGCGCTGGTGGCCGAAGACCCGGAGCGCGCCCATAGTCTGATACACAATCTCAAGGGGCTTGCCGGCAATCTGGCAGCAACGGATCTGCAAGCAGCCGCAGTTGAAATGGAAAAAATTGTTAAAAAAGAAAACCGAAAAGTGATTCCGCCACCGGATACGCTGAATTTAAGACTCTGCGAGCTTGATAACGCTTTAAGCAGCTCTTTGGCGGCGATTCAGACATTGGAACCATTGATGGAGGATATCACCGGAGAACAGGATAAAAATATCACGGCCTCCCTGCCGCCCGGGCTCATCCTGAATGCAGCAAAGCGTATCCGGGACGCGGCAGCGATCGGCGACATAACCCGGTTGAAATCGATTGCCGAAGCGCTCAACACTCAGCAACATGCATTTACACCTATTTGTGAAAAGATCTTACGCCTGGCGGAAGAATTTGATTTCGACGGCCTGGTGCGGCTGGCCGATGACCTGGAACGGCAAACCGAAGCGTAAAGGATGATAACAAATGAACAATGAAAAGATACTGCTGGTAGATGACAATCCAACCAACCTTCAGGTGCTATTTCAGACCCTGGAAGGACGGGGCTACAACCTTCTGGTCGCTAAAAATGGTGAAACCGCCTTGGCGATTGTCAACAAGGCAGGCCCGAATTTAGTCTTGCTGGACATCATGATGCCGGGGATGGACGGCCATGAGGTCTGCCGCCGATTAAAGGCCGATCCGGCGACCCGGGAGATTCCCGTAATCTTTCTCTCGGCTCTCGGCGATACCAAAGACAAGGTCCAGGGGCTCGATCTGGGTGCTGTCGATTACATCACCAAACCTTTTCAGCCCGATGAGGTTATCGCCAGGGTCAATACCCATCTGACCATTTACCGGCTGAAGAAAGAAGTCCAGGCCCAGAGAGACGAGCTGGAAAACGAACTTCAGATGGTCGCACAGGAACAGCGCCGCCTTTTGCCGGAAAGTCTACCGCAAATCGGAGGGCTGAAATTGTCGGTTTATTATGAGACCAGCCGTTATGCGGGCGGTGATTATTACGATGTCATTGAACTGCCGGACAACCGCTGGGGATTCATGATGGCGGATGCCGCCGGCCACAGCACCCAGGCTGCGGTGCTCATGGCCATGACCTGCACCCTGTTGAGATCTTATCCCGGCCCACCGGTCGAACCGGACCAGGTATTGGAGAACATTAACCACCACCTGTGTAAACTGTCGGGCAATACATTTATGACCGCCATATATATCGTCTATGATGCCAATACCCAGACACTGCGCATTGCGCGCGCCGGCCACCCGCCACCTATTCTGTACCGGCCCGAAGATGGGCAGTCCATTGAACTGCCCTGCAAGGGAGTTTACCCCCTGGCCATCGAACCCTATGCCGGAGTGCCGGTAACCGAAACCAAACTGCAACCGGGCGACCGGCTGATGCTATATACCGATGGAATCACCGAACGCTTTAATCGCGCAAATGAATGCTACGATGTACCACGGCTCTTGGAGCAGTTTTCCGCGGCTAGCCTTAACGATCCCCGGGCCATTCTTGGTTCCGTGATGGCGAGTGTCGACCAGTTCGCAGACGGTCTGCCGGCAGAAGATGACCAGGCCATTTTGGTGATGATTGTCGAGTAAATGCATGCACACAAAAATGATTTTGAAATATATTTTCGAACCACTCATCGTATCATGGTATGAAGCCGTTTTTTTGGCTTTCAGATCTTGAGATCGATAAACCAAAATTATATCGTAACCAGTGGATGGGGCGATGGCAGATCAGATAAAATTCGAACGCCAGGATGAAAACACTTTGCTGATACGGCTTGGCGGAAGCTGGAACATCGGGCAAAAACTGCCTTCGGCAGAAGCGGTGCAAAAGCAGCTCGATTCCGTTACGTCGCTGAGCCGGATCCGGTTTGACGCACAGGACTTAACAGCCTGGGACAGCGGCCTGCTGACCTTTCTGATAAAAGTCATTGCGCGATGCACCCAGGACGGCATCAAGGTCGAAGAAGACGGGTTACCTCAAGGCGTAAGGAGACTTTTACAGCTGGCTGCGGCCGTTCCGGAAAGAAAAGGCGCCCGCAAAGAAGCGGCCGGCGAAGCTTTTCTGAACCGCATCGGCACATCCGCTGCAGAATTTGGCAGATCCACCGTCGAAATGCTGGGTTTCATTGGCGAAGCCTTTCTGGCGTTTGTCAAGACGCTGACGGGAAAAGCCAATTTCCGACGCTCGGACCTGGCCCTGTTTATTCAGGAAAGCGGCGCCGACGCGCTTCCGATTGTCACCCTGATCAGCGTCCTGGTCGGACTGATTCTGGCCTTTATCGGCGCCATGCAGCTGATGTTGTTCGGTGCCCAGATTTACGTGGCCGATCTGGTCGCCATCACCATGGTGCGTGTCATGGGCGCCGTCATGGCCGGAATCATCATGGCCGGGCGCACCGGAGCAGCTTTTGCCGCTCAGATCGGCACCATGCAGGTTAATGAAGAAATCGATGCGCTTCGGACGTTAGGCATTTCCCCGGTCGAATTTCTGGTTATACCCCGCATGCTGGCCCTGGTCCTGATGATGCCGCTTTTATGCATATACGCCGATCTGATGGGAATCGTGGGGGGCATGCTGGTCGGTGTGGGCATGCTGGATATAGGTGTAAAACAGTATCTGCTTCAGACCCGGGGCGCGCTCAACCTGAATCATTTCTTTATCGGCGTTTTTCAAGCCGGGGTTTTCGGTGTGCTGGTGGCCCTGGCCGGCTGCCTCCGGGGAATGCAATGCGGACGCAGTGCATCAGCGGTTGGAGAAGTGACGACATCGGCGGTGGTAACGGGTATTATCAGCATCGTCGTGGCGACGGCCATCATCACGGTGATCTGCAACGTGCTTAAAATCTAATCCAAAGACGTTTAGTTTCGAGGATCGCTTCGCCTGAAAATCGAAATTATCTCGGTTCTTTTGGAGCATTTGCCTCCAACTGAATGCATTGGAATTAATTTTCTAATTGGAATATACTGCAGCCCAACAAAATGAAAGAAAAGACCCCCCACATCATCGTCCAGGACTTGACCATGGCTTTTGGAGCCTTTGTGGTTCAGAGGGATCTTACCTTTACGGTCAATCGCGGCGATGTTTTCATTGTCATGGGCGGCAGCGGTTGCGGCAAGAGCACGCTTTTGCGCCATATGGTCGGGCTAAATGAGCCGGCCAGGGGCAAAATTTTTTACGAAGACACCAGCTTCTGGGAAGCAGAACCCGCGCGTCGTGATCAGATCATGCGAAATGTGGGCATCCTCTATCAAAGCAGTGCCCTGTGGAGTTCGATGACACTGGCTGAAAACATCGCCTTGCCGCTGCAGCAATACACGGATTTAAAGCCTGCGGATATACGCGAGCTGGTATCGCTGAAGCTATCCCTGGTCGGGCTGGCGGGTTTTGAGGATTACTATCCTTCCGAGATCAGCGGGGGCATGCGCAAACGCGCCGGCCTGGCCAGGGCCATCGCATTGGATCCCGAAATTCTGTTCTTTGACGAGCCCACTGGCGGCCTGGACCCTATCAGTGCCCGGTTGCTGGACAACCTGATTCTGGAGTTGCGCGAGAGCCTCGGTGCCACCATCGTGGCGGTCACCCATGAATTGGCCAGCATTTTTGCTATCGGCAACAATTCGGTCTTTTTGGATGTTGAAGCCAAAACCATGATCGCCGTCGGCGATCCGAATAAACTGTTAGCGGAATCCAGAAACCCGGTGGTACATAAATTCTTGACGCGGGGAGAAAACGAATAAGAATCTCCTATTCCAGGGGCAATTTATCATGAGCAAGCAGGCAAATAAAACGGTCATCGGTCTTTTTGTAGTCGGAGCGATCGCTCTGGCGGTAATCGCCGTTGCCCTCCTGGGGTCCGGCAAATTTTTTAAACAATCCTATGAATACGTCATTTTTTTTGAAGGCTCGGTAAAGGGCCTCGGTATCGGGTCACCGGTCAATTTCAGGGGAGTCAAAATCGGTGAAGTAACCGACATCTCTCTGCATTTTGACCAGCAAAGACTGAATTTCCTGATTGCGGTGATCATCAGCATCTATCCGGATAAAATTCGGGGTATCAGCGCGGATTTAATTGAGCTGAAAAAGCCCAGGGTGTACCAGCGATTCTTTAAGGCGCTCATCGAGGAAGGGCTGAAAGCCCAGTTGCAGACCCAGAACCTGCTCACCGGCAGGCTTTTTGTCCATCTGGATTATTTTCCGGATAAACCGGCTAATTTTCATTCCTCACCTGGATTGGGGATTGACAAAGATATTTATGAAATCCCTTCCATTCCAAACCCCCTCTCGAAAATTCAAAAAACCGTGGAAAATATTCCCATAGAACAAATTGTGAGCGACATCCGCACCTCATTGGCCGGGATCAACGCGCTGGTAAATGACCCCGAGCTTTCCAAAACCGTCCATTATTTAAAACAGATGATGCGGGAGATTCGCGACCTGGCGCGGCATGCCGACGAAAAGATAGACCCCCTGACAACGGCCGCAGAGGATGCGATCCGGAATATACAGCATCTGGCCAGCAAACTCGACAGCCAGGTTGACCCCCTGGCATCCAGCTTCAGGCAAACCGCTGATACCGCTACGGCAGCCTTAAACGATGCCAGGGGTCTGGTCCAGAGTGCCGACGGTGAAGTCGCCCCCACCGCGACCAAATTGAGCGAAACCATCGAAGCGGCGCGTGCCGCCCTGGTGCAAGCCGAAACCACATTCAAAACCATAGAGCAATTCTCCGAAGAAAATTCCCAGTTCCGCTATCGTCTCTATTTTGCCCTGGATGAAATCTCCGCAGCCGCACGCTCCATTCGCGGGTTAACCGATTATCTCGAAAGACACCCCGATGCCTTTTTGCGCGGAAAGCCCAATACCCCAACTGGAGGCCCCTGATGCGTGATATCCTTTTCGGTTTCATCGGCACATGTTTTTTCGCTTCTCTGTTGATCTTTACAGGCTGCTCCCCTTTTGGCAGGGGCACAACCACGCCCACCCGGTTTTATGTCTTAAACTCCCTTTACAGCACCGGGACAGAAGCACAGCCCGTCGCCAAGCTGCCTCAGCTCAATATCGCCATCGGCCCCATCAGACTGCCACAGCATCTGGAACGCCCCCAGATCGTCACCCGAGGCGAGCAAAACGAAATTCAGGTCGTTGAGTTTGCCCAATGGGGCGAATCTTTAGGAACCAATTTTACGCGGGTTCTGGCAGAAAATTTATCAGTCCTGCTGGCCACTGAAAATGTCTCCATCTTTCCCTTCATAAAGACGATGCCGGTTGATTACCAGATTACCGTGGATGTCACCCGCTTTGACGGCAACCCGGGACAGGATGCCCGCCTGCGAGCCAGATGGGCGATTTTTGATCGTGAAGGCAAGCGTCTGTCATACAGGGGCCACTCGACATTTAGCGAGCCGACACGCTCAAATGAAATACATGAGCTCATCGCCGCCAAGAGCCGAGCCATCATTGCGCTGAGCCGTGAAATCGCTGAAGCCGTAAAGACACTATCCGAAGACAAAAGACAGGAGTAATAGGCCATGAAAAAAAATATTGCCCTTGCGGCCCTCGCGTTGCTCATCATCTCCTGTGCCCACGGGAAAACGGAACATTTCCCGACCTGGACGGATCCTTCAGAGGCGGCCGAGGTATTTATCATTCGCAACAACAACCTGGCCGGATTGGGCTTTTCCTTGAAAGTCGTATTCGACGATCAAACCATTGCCCGGTTGCGCGCGGGAGAGCATATCCATTTTTTTGCGCAGCCCGGGTTTCATTCCCTGGGCATATCAGAGCCGGAACAGACGGTCGCATTTGAAAAGGGGCACCGGTACTATTTTCTGATCAGCGCCGATTACACCCAATTCGGATTCGAGATCGAGCGGATCGGCGACCTCAAGGGTGAGAGCTGGATTGGCAAGACAAAACGGGTAGAATAGGAGCCGAAATATCAGGTCCGCATTCGCTGGACCCATTATGGCATTGCTTCATGTGAAAAAGGGCCTTGTCCGAGGCCCTTTTTCGCTGTCGGTGATTTCACCAAATGCCTTCCGGCATTTTATTCTTCGATCAGTTTATTGCGGTTCTGGACATAGGCGTTGCGGATGGCCACATAGGGATCCAGCGACGCCTCCTTGAGCGCCTCGTAATCCCCGATGCGCAAAGAGGTGTCGTTGACGGCTTCGTAACCGCGGATGGCTAAAGAAACCCAGAGGTCCTCAACCAGCCACCAGATGGGATCCAAAAAGGTATCGCCCAGACGGCCTATGCCGTGACGCAGACTGTGAGGGCCAAAAAAAGGCACCATCAGATAGGCACCGCTGCCAATGCCCCAGACCGCAAAGGTCTGCCCCAGATCCTCCGGACTGGTGTCCAGGTGCGGATAATTTTGGGCCACATCGGCCATGCCCAAAAACCCCCAAGTGGTGTTGACAAAAAAATTGCCGAACTCATAGCCGGATTTGCGAATTTTGCCCTGCAACAGACAGTTGATGAACCGGATCGGGAAACGAATGTTGTAAAACATGTTCCGAATCGCACCCCTGATTTCAACCGGTATCACGAAACCGTATGCTTGCGAGACGGGCTTTAACAGCCAGAAATACAACCGGTCATTGAAGACCCACAGCCCGTAGTTCATCTCATACCAGGGGTCGGGGATCAACTGAACATCTTCGCCATATTCTTCGTCGTCGTCGTATTCGTCTTCGTCCTCATATTCGTCGTCTTCAGCGGCATCTTCGGCCGCCGTGCCTTGTGAACTCTGCTGGGCCAATAAAAGAAGGGCACTGCCCCCCTGGCCGGCCAGCAGGGCCGGTTGATCCTGCTGGGCTGCGATAAACGGCGGATTGGGGTTGTCAGCAAAGGCTAAATGGCCGCTACCCAAAATGGCGACGACAGCGCTCAACAGCAGAACACAAAATAGCCTCTTCACGATGTCTTGCTCCTTTCATGAGGTGCCGGAATCATATGAATACAACCGCTATCCTTTTTTAACCCGCTCCCGCAAGGTTTCCAGCAATTGCTCGGGAGAATCTTTTGAAAGCAGCTGCCGGAACTGGGTGCGATAATTCTTCACCATGCTTACCCCTTCGATGACCACATCGTAGACCCGCCACTGGCCGCCTTTTTGAAGCAACCGGTAGTTGAGCGGAACCTTGGTGTTGGTTGCAGTAATGATGTTGCTCTCCACCTCGAACTGACCCTTTTTCAACTCGGTATCCTTGCCGAACTCGATAACCTCATTGGTGTAGGCCAGGATGCGGTCTGAATAAACATCTTCCAGAAGCTGGCTGAAAAGCTGGATAAATTCCTTTTGCTGCTCGGGGCTGAATTTTTGCCAGTTGCGCCCCAGGGTTCGCTTGGACAGCTCCTCATAGTCGAAAACTTCATTGATGATTTTGCTGATCTCGGCCATCTTGGCATCCTTGGACATCTCCTTGAAGGCCGGTTCCTTCATCTTTGTCAGTATTTTATTGATCTGCACCTCTACGGTCTCTTTGGCCGTGGAAGCATAAACCTGAAATGGTAAAATCAATACCGCCGATATGAGCACGATGGCTAAAGTTAAGCTTTTTTTCATTTGACCCTCCCTTGTTATGTGCATATAGCTTTGTTGAAAACATGTTGGCCTGCAACCTGTGCAAAAGCGTTCAGAGCCGTACGCCGGTGTTCCTGCTTTCAATAAAACGTTCAACCGCGCCGGTCCCGAATCCGGTTATTTTTTTTCTACATCGCCGAAGGCATATTTGCTGACCAGCTCCATGATGTCGGTGGGAGACTCTGTCTCGGTGATCGTATCGCCGTCGGCCAGCAGATCGCCACCCCCGCCCGGATCGATGCTCACAAATTTGTCGCCGATCAACCCCTCGGTTTTGATCGAAGCAATGGCGTCATCATAGATCTGAATGTCCGAGTTGATCTCCAATTTCGTGACGGCCACAAGATTTTCCTGGTCCATGGTAAAGCTTGCCACCCGGCCTATCTCCAGGCCCAGCATATTCACCGCATTGCCGACCCTCAAGCCGGTCACCTTGTTAAATTTGGCATACAGCGCATATGTGTTGGCTCCCAGAAAGCCCACCTTGCCCAGCTTGACGGTCATGTATGCGATGCACAGCAATCCAATGACAACAAAAATGCCCACCACTGTCTCCTTGGAATACTTTTTCATTACTTTTTACCTCCGCTTTGACACATAAACTTCGCAATAGGTTCTTGATTAAACCTGGCAAATTCCATTACGGATTCGATTTCAATCTGGGGTTTGCCCTGGGCCAGGCCGGCCAGGATGTTGATTTCAACAGAATCATCCGAGGACGTGTCGTTGGTAATCAACATCTCCAGCTCCGGCAATGCGTTGGTCTTAAAATCCCGGGTAAAATCCTCCATGATGCGCCTGGCCTCTTCGATGTCCGAATAGGGCAGAACGGTCGCATATTCGTTGATGGTCTGGCGTGAGGAAAATCCGCCGACCGCCCCGAAATGTTTGTTGATATAAGATCCCAGCGCACGGATGATCTGCTGAGCCGCGTCATGGCCCAGGTTCTCCTGGATGGTGTCCATTTCTTCCAGGGTGAAGACCGCCGCGGCATAGGTGGCATCCGGATGCCGCTGACTCAAATCGGATTGATAACGCACTTTAAAGTGCCGCTTGGAGTAAAGGCCCGTTAATTCTTCCTGCAGGTTCTCCAGGCTGCCGATCAGCTCCTGCCGGAAAGGATGATCGTAATTTTCGAATTCTTCCGGGGTGCCCTGAAAAACGATCTTTTTGTCATACAGGGCCAGTATGCGGTTGGATATGAAATACACATCCGGTATCTCGTGGCTGATCAAAAGCGCCGTGAACCCGAAACGTTTCTGATATTCGGCCACCATACTCAGGATGGCATTTTTGCGGATGGGATCCTGACCGGTTGTAGGCTCGTCAAAAAGCACGATGCTTGGATCGGTCACCAGCGCCCGCGCCAGAGCGGCGCGTTTCTGCATGCCGCCGGAAATCTCCGACGGATATTTGTCGGCCACTTCGGTCAGTTCAGTCTGCTCGATGCGCGCCATGGCTTTGTGTTCGATTTCCCCCTTTTTTAATTTCGTGGTGTATTTCAGCGGCATTGCCACGTTTTCAAATACCGTCATCGAATCAAACAGCGCGTTGTTTTGAAACATATAGCTGATCTGGCCGATGTAATCATTCCATTCCTTCTTGCTCATTTTATCAATAGGTTTGCCCCGGTAAAGAATTTGGCCCTCATCGGGTTTGAGCATCCCGATGATGTGCTTGAGCGTCACGCTTTTTCCCGTACCGGAGAGACCGATAAGCGTCGTTACCTCGCCTTCATAAACCGACAGATCGATACAATTCAATATATTGCGGGTGCCAAAGGTTTTGCTGACGCCTTTAAACTCGATGAGAGGTTCTCTTTTTGCATCCATGGCAACTCCTAAACAATAAAAGAGGTTACAACGTAATCTGAAATCAGGATCATGACACACGAAATGACGACGGCGGATGTGGTGGACAGGCTGACACTTTTGGAGCCAAAGCTGTCCGTGCGCATGTGGGTGAAATAGCCCTGAAAACAGCAAATGGTCACCACCAGCAGTCCAAACACGATGGACTTGGTAAAGCCGCCAGTAATGTCGTCAATCTCGGTGCTTGACACGACCCGGTAAAAATAGGAACCGGAATTGACCCCCAGCAGTAAACAGGCACTGAACCAGGCGCCGATAATGCCGATCAGGTCAAAAAAGGCGGTTAAAATCGGAAAACTGATAATAGCGGCCGCAATGCGCGGGCTGATGAGATATCCCAGCGGATCGATGCGCATGGTCGACAATGCATCGATTTGCTCGGAGATACGCTGGATGCCGATTTCGGCGGTCATCGCCGAACCGGCCCGGGCGGTGATCATAATCGCAGCCAGCACCGGGCCCATCTCCCGGATCAGCGTCAAGGCGATGGCGGTACCCAGCACGCCGACGGAACCAAATTTTACCAGGACGAAATATAGCTGCAGGCCCAGCACCATGCCGGTGAAAAAGGCAACCAACAACACAATCTGAACGGATTTCGCGCCGATAAAATATACCTGCTCGATAATGTTCGGAATCGTTTTGAGCCGGAACATCATGAAAAAGGACCGGAAGAAAAATATGGCCATCGCTCCCAGGTTGTTGTTCAGGCTCAACGTTCGGTTGCCGAAATAATCAAAGAAGGCAATCCACAAGGGTTTGCGTTTCTCGAAGAATTGCGGGGCATCAGAATCTTTAACGGTGGATTCATCTGACATGATATTGGCTACCTTTCTTCTATTATCCGGTAAGCTATCGGGATTCCAACAGCGCCGATCAATACCCGGTTAAGTCATTCGGGCCTGAGAGCTGGCTGACATCGACTATGCGCGCCTTGCATACATATCATAAATTCGGCCGAGAGCAAGAAAAAATTATCGATGCCGCAGCGCAGTCCCCAAAAGGGGTTAAAATGAGGGCTGCCGGTCAACCTTTTTAGAGCGGATTATCATTGCCCGGCGTCAATCTTGAATTGACTATAAGGCAAAAATATGATTTATACAATGATTCAAGTTTGTTATGCAATCGCAATTGACAACGATGAATTTTGCCTTAGTTGATAAGCATTCATTGTAGAATTTGGCATTGCATCTGAAGTAATTCTTTTTCTTTCCTGGATATGAAACGAAAGGCAGACACCCGATGAAAAACACCCAACTGCTTGAAGATGCCGCTACAGGATTTGCAAGCCTGGATATCTCCGAAAAATACGTTACCTCAGCGCTCAAATGGCTCCAGATCTGGCTAACCGATGACATTTTCGCCGATTATGCGCCCCAGATAGCCTATCTGATTAAAAAAGAAAAATGGGAATTTTTGCTGGACTCATTTTACCAGGTAATTCCATTTGGCACCGGCGGCCGCAGAGGGCTGGTGGGCATCGGTACCAACAGGATCAATACCTGGACCATACAGGCTTCCGCCCAGGGGCATTCGCAGTACCTGATCAAACAATTCGATACCAAAGCGCAAAAGAGAGGTGTCGTCCTGACGTTTGATGTCAGACGGTATGAGCAAAAAGGGGTCTATGACGACACGCTTCCCAATCCGGTTATGAAGCTGGATGGCAAAAAACTGGCAGCCGCCGCAGCGGAAGTATACGCTGCCAACGGCATTAAGGTATACATGTTCGAATCGGCTCGCAGCACGCCTGAGCTTTCGTTTGCGATTCGACACCTGAATGCCGTTTCAGGAGACATGTTCAGCGCCAGTCACAACCTGCCGACAGACAACGGCAAAAAAGTATATGATCAATTCGGCGGACAATTGATTCCCCCGGACGATCAAATTCTGGTTGAAGAAGTTACCGCAAATGTGAAAACCATAAAAACCCTTCAATTTGAGGAAGCAAAGCAAAGGGGGCTAGTTGAATTTATCGGCCAGAAAGTCGATACCGCTTTTCAGGAGGCAGTCTATGCGGTTTCGTTATCTGAGCAAAGAGATCTGAAGATCGTCTATTCCGCCCTGCATGGCACCGGCTTGACATCGGTTTATCCGGTATTGCAAAAAATGGGCTTCGATGTGGTCCTCGATCCGAATACATCCAATCTGAGCGGGGCCTTTGAAAATGTGACCTTTAATATACCCAATCCTGAAGTCGTTGAATCTTTCGATTTCAGCTTGCCGGTTGGTGAGCGGGAGTGCGCCGATATTATCATAAACACCGATCCTGACGCGGACCGAATCGGCGTCATGGCAAAACACGGCGGTTCCTGGAAGTTTCTGACCGGCAATGAAATTGGAATCCTGCTGACCCACTATGCCATTTCAAAGTTAAAGGCCCTGGGGCGCTTGAACGCAAACAGTGTGGTCATTAAAACGGATGTGACGACGTCCCTGATTGAAAGAATCGCCAAGGAGAATGGGGTCTCCTGTGTCGGCAACTTGTTGGTGGGCTTTAAATATATTGCCGAGGAGATGAACAAACTGGAAAAAGCCGGCAAGATAGACGATTTTATTTTGGGCACTGAAGAAAGCCATGGCTTTCTGACGGGCAATTATTGCCGGGACAAGGACGCGGCTTGTGCTGCGGTCTGGATCGCAGAGCATGCTGCAGAGCTTAAGAAGAAAAATCAGACACTGTATGACAGCCTTGCAGAAATTTATGCGACCTATGGCTACTGCCACAATTATCTGACCGAAATCAGACTGCTGGGTGTCAAGGGTATGGAGCAAATTACCCTCATTATGGAACATTTGAGAAATACCGCAATTGAAGCCTTTGGTGAATTTGTCGTAAAAGAAAAAATAGATCGCTGGGATGGTGAGCCCCGCCCTCATCTTTCGAAAAGCGATACTTCGGCGCGCAACATTATCATTTACTCTTTTAAAAACAAATCCGGCACCACCGGCATAAAGATGACGGTGCGACCCTCGGGGACAGAACCGAAGATTAAAATGTACTTCGAGATTTTTGGAATCCCGTCTGCATCAGAAAGCCTTCAGAAAGAAAGAGATCAGGTCATTGCCGTCAGGGAGAAACTGGAAAAAAATTTCATGCAGTACTGCTATAAGTTGTTGGGAGTCGATTTCCCGGACAGAGGATTTTTGCTGTTCTGGCAGCTGCCCCTCAATGACAAGCTAAAATACTTCACAATCGAAGAAGAAATATCACGATTAAAACGGGTTGCTGATAAAAAACAAAGAAAGGCGCAATTATACCGGCACCTGAAATTTCTTGGTGCCAATCCGGTTGAGAAGGTAGACCGGGCATTCAGGAAAAAATACGAAAAAGGCATAATGGATTACCTTGAATTGTCGTGACAGTTAGCATTAACTTTCTTACCCGAGAAACAGCACATGTCCTTTCCGACCAACAAAACCAAAATCGTCTGTACCATCGGACCGGCCTCCGATTCTCCGCAGGTTCTGGAAAGAATGATCCGCGCGGGTATGAATATAGCGCGGCTCAACTTCTCCCATGGCAACTTTGCCAGCCACACAGAGACCATCCAAAAAATCCGCGCCGCGTCTGACACTACACAGCAGCGAATCGCCATTATGGCCGATCTTCCCGGTCCGAAAATGCGAATCGGTGAATTGGCAGAAGAGCCTATTGAATTGAAGGCGGATGACGGCTTCTGCCTGACGACAGAAGATATACTTGGTGATCGCAACCGCGTTTCGGTAAGCTTCAAGCATCTCGAAAAGGTCGTAAAAACGGGTAACAAACTGTTTATAAACGACGGCATCATTGAGCTCGAAGTCAAACATGTCAGGGGAAACGACGTCCACTGCCGGGTGGTTGTCGGGGGGGAGCTTCGCTCCCGCAAGGGTCTGAATTTGCCCGGCATCGATTTGGGAATTCGCGCTTTTACGGACCACGACTACGATTGCTTGAAATTCGCCATGGAAAATGGTGTGGATGCCGTCAGTCAATCCTTTGTCGAAACCGCACAGGATGTGCTGGACGTCAGAAAAGCCGCCCGGGATATGGGATGTGATCCGTTCATCATCGCCAAAATCGAACGTATCGGGGCGCGTGACCATATGAAGGCAATCCTCGGGGCTGCCGACGGTATCATGATTGCCCGCGGTGATTTGGGCATCGAAATCCCCATCGAAGAAATTGCGATTGCACAAAAAAAAATCATGCAGCTGGCCAATATGATGGGCAGGCCGGTGATTACTGCCACCCAGATGCTGGAATCCATGACCGGCAACCTCCGTCCTACCCGGGCGGAGGCCACCGATGTTGCCAATGCCATTCTCGATGGCACCGATTGCGTGATGCTTTCGGGCGAATCGGCCATGGGGGGGTATCCGGTGCAGTCCGTTGCGATGCTGGCAAGGATTGCCCGGGCCGTTGAACCCCACCGCCCCGCGTTTCCTATTGAAAAAGCGATTCAAACCCGCCGGGATGAAGATGAAATCAAGCTCGAAGACCTCATCGCGCTGTGTGTTGAAACCACTCTGCAACGCATTACCCCGGATACTGTAATCGTGCCGACCCGCAGCGGAGCTACAGCCAGAAGCATCACCCGCTTCCGGCTGCCGGTATGGATTGCGGCGGTCAGTTCTGTGGAGAAGACCTGTCAGGATTTGATTTTTTCCTACGGTGTTTATCCGGTTTTTGAAACCGAACATCCCCAGGACTGGAGATCCTGGACGAAAAAATGGCTTGAATCTCAGGATATTGAAGGCAAACTCGTAGTGCTCACCGAGGGGCCCTCCGACAAACGCCCGGACAGAAATAATCGAATGGAAATTCTGGATTTAACCCGGAAATAATCTGGACTTTAGGGGTCGGGGTGCTTTTGATTTGCGCAAAGCCCGCCCGGGGGCAATCCCCTGCGGTCCGCAACAATATTTTTCGGTGCACTTTCGGAACCGGAACAAAGGAACATTCCTATCATGCTTAATAAGATCAATCCCGCTCAAACAAAAAGCTGGCAGCGTCTTGCCGCGCATTTTGAAAAAATTGAGCATGTCCATATGAAAACGCTGTTCGCGAGCGATCCGCACAGGTTCGAAAAATATTCCATCCGCTTCAATGATATCCTGGTGGATTACTCCAAGAATAGAATCACCGGTGATACCCTCAGACTGCTGCTTGCGCTCACGGATGAAATTGACCTGCAGAATGCCATCGATCAAATGTTTGCCGGAGAAAAAATCAATGAAACCGAAAACCGGTCTGTTTTGCATGTCGCCCTGAGAAATAGGGCAGATTCGCCAATCTATGTCGGAGGCCGGGATGTGATGCCGGAAATCAATGCAGTCCTGGAACAAATAAAAGCGTTCTCCAACAAAATAGGGTCCGGCGCCTGGAAGGGTTATAACGGAAAAAAAATAACCGATATCGTCAATATCGGTATCGGGGGATCGGACCTGGGCCCCGTCATGGTCACCGAAGCTTTGCGCCCTTATGCCAACCGGGGCCTGTCGGTTCATTATGTTTCCAATGTCGATGGAACACATATCAGTGAAACCTTAAAATCCCTAAATCCGCAAACCACCCTTTTTACGATTGCTTCAAAAACGTTTACAACCCAGGAAACGATGACCAACGCCTTTTCTGCACGTCAGTGGTTTTTGGAAAACGCAGGGGACCGGCGCCATATTCCCAGACACTTCGTGGCAATTTCCACAAACACCGCGGAGGTCGAGGCCTTCGGCATTGATAAAGCAAACATGTTCACCTTCTGGGAGTGGGTGGGTGGACGCTATTCGCTGTGGTCGGCTATCGGTTTATCCATCGCCTGTTACATCGGATTTAGGAACTTCGCCGAATTGCTCGAGGGTGGTTATGAAATGGATCAGCATTTTAAAAATACCCCCTTTGAAAAAAATATTCCCGTCATACTTGCGCTGATCGGCATATGGTACACTAATTTTTTCGGTGCCGAAACTGAGGCCATGTTGCCATATGACCAGTGTATGCATCGGTTTCCGGCCTATTTTCAGCAGGGCAACATGGAAAGTAACGGCAAATCGGTGGATCGTGGCGGCCAAAAAATCAATTATCATACAGGCCCGATAATCTGGGGCGAACCCGGCACCAACGGTCAGCATGCATTCTATCAGCTCATTCATCAGGGTACGCGATTGATACCGGCAGACTTCCTGGCACCCGCCATCAGTCACCATCCCCTCGGAAACCACCACAATATCTTATTGTCGAACTTTTTCGCCCAAACCGAAGCGCTTTTATACGGGAAAGGCGCAGAAGAAGTGACCGCAGAGTTGAAAAAAGAGGGCAAAACCGATGATGAAATTAAAAAATTAACCCCTCACAAAATGTTTGCGGGCAATAAACCGACCAACTCCATTTTATTTAGACAATTGACGCCCAGGGTCTTGGGCAGTCTGATTGCCATGTACGAACATAAAATTTTTGTTCAGGGCGTCATCTGGAATATTTTCAGCTTCGACCAGTGGGGTGTCGAGCTCGGCAAACAGCTGGCAAAAAAAATTCTTCCCGAACTGCAAGACAATCAACCGGTAAGCTCCCATGATTCTTCCACCAACGGACTGATCAACATGTTTAAAGCGATGCGCGCAAGCTGATGATAGCGCCGTGCACAAAAATGCGTGGAAGCTCATTCCGGCTCACGCCGCAGCCTGATCCAATCGGCATGAAATGAGCCCTCCTCATCGATGCGCTGGTATGTATGGGCGCCAAAGTAATCCCGTTGAGCCTGGAGCAGGTTGTGCGGCAGGCGCCGGCTTCGGTAGCCGTCGTAGTAGGTCAGCGCCGAGGCGGTGGCCGGGAGGGGGATTCCGATTTGAGCGGCGGTGCTGACCACCTGCCGCCAGCTTTGCTGGCATGATCCCACGGCAGCTTTGAAATATTGATCGAGCAGCAAATTTTCAAGTTTGGGATCACGATCGAAAGCTTCTTTAATTCGCTCCAGAAAAACAGCCCGGATAATGCAGCCTCCGCGCCAGAGCATGGCTATGTCTCCAAACTTCAAGTCCCAGCTTTTTTGAGCAGACGCGGCCTGAAGCTGGTAAAATCCCTGGGCATAACTGCAGATCTTGGACGCGTAAAGCGCCTGCCGAACCGATTCAATGAACGCAGACGCGTCGATGGTCTTGCGAAATTTTTGGATGGCACCCTGGGGGCCGGGCAAAAGCTTGCTGGCCCGAACGCGCTGCTCCTTGAGCGCCGACAGGCAACGGGCAAATACCGCCTCGGTGATCAGCGTGGTCGGCACACCCAGATCAAGGGCCAACTGGCCTGTCCATTTGCCGGTTCCTTTCTGGCCGGCTTTATCGAGAATCATATCCAGCAGGGCATTGTTGGTTTTAGGGTCGATGACCGAGAAAATATCGCGCGTGATCTCGATCAGGTAGCTGTCCAGTTCGCCCCGGTTCCATTGGGCGAAGATATCATACAGGGCTTCATTGGAAATGCCCAGCCCGTCTTTCAACAGACTGTATGCTTCACAGATCAGCTGCATATCGCCGTATTCAATGCCGTTGTGCACCATTTTGACATAGTGGCCGGCACCGCCGGGCCCCACCCAATCGCAGCAGGGTATGTCGTTGCCGGGACCCACCTTGGCGGCGATCGCCTGAAAGATCGGCCGGATATGCGGCCAAGCGTCCAAGGATCCGCCCGGCATAATACTTGGACCGCGGCGGGCGCCCTCCTCGCCGCCGGAAATGCCGCTGCCGATGTAATGGATACCACTGGCTGCGAGTTCTTTGATCCGCCGCTCGGTGTCCTGAAAATAGGAATTGCCGCCGTCGATGATAATGTCTCCGGCCTCCAGCAGGGGTGCAAATTGTTTTAGCGTGGAATCAACCGGCTCACCGGCCTTGACCATCATCATGACTCGCCGGGGCCGTTTGAGTTTGGCTACGAATGCCCCTGCCCGGTAAGATCCCTCAATTGATTTATCTGTCGCCGGGCCGCTCATAAACTGGTCGGTTTTGGTCGATGTGCGGTTGAAGACGGCGACCCGAAAACCGTGGTCGGCCATGTTCAAAACAAGATTTTGTCCCATGACAGCCAGGCCAATGATTCCGATATCACATTGTCCGTTCATCGGTGCGTTCTCCCTTCGGTCGGGAACCAGCTGAAATGCCCTCTCCTTTGTTCGGGAATCAGTCTTTTGCAGGATCTATGGCGATTGTCAGAAAAGCGCTCGGATCGGGGAGCGTTTTTTTGCTACAATCAATTATGCCGCCTTCCTTTTCTCGGAACATTATTATGACAGGCGGCATAAATTCAAATCTTTGGCGGCAGCCCGGTCAACGATCCACAGCAGTTTTCCGTGGGCCGGTCGAATCAGCTGCGCCGGAAAACGGCTGCCGCGTGCGTCTTTTTTCAACACCTGTTTCAGGGTTTCGGATTTATCGTCCCCGCTGACCAGGAAGACGACAAAGCCGGCATTGTTGATCAGCGGTACCGTAAACGTAATCCGGTAAGCCTGATAGGCTTTCACCCAATTGGCGACAATCAGGTGTTCTCGTTCGTCAAGGGCGGAGGTCGCTGGAAAGAGCGATGCAGTGTGCCCGTCGGGCCCCATTCCAAGCAGGATGCAATCAAATCGGGGAAGCTCCCCCCTTTTCAGGCCAAAGAAATCGAACAATTCCTTTTCGTAAGCTTGCGCGACGGATCCGGCATCGGCGAGCTCCGAGGCCACCCGGTGAATATTTTCGGGCGGAATCCGGACTCGCGAAAAGATGGCTTCATGCGCCATTCTGTAATTGCTGTCGGGATGATCCGGAGGGACATGTCTTTCGTCTCCCCAGAAAAAATGTACTTTTCCCCATGGAATTTTTTCTTTGAACACCGCATCGGTGGCAAGCAGGGTATAAAGATATCGCGGGGTGGTTCCGCCGGAAAGGGCAATCGTAAAAATATCCTGTTGTTCGACACAGGCAGTTAGGTGCCCGAAAATAATCTCGGCAGATACCCGGCCCAACATTTCAGCATCTGCAACAACCACAACCTCGGGTTGGGAAGCAGGCGCCGTTGGTTTTCTCATCGCCTTGTCCCGTCAACGCCAATTCTTATTTTTTTCTCTGAAATTTGCATCGATATTCGCGTATCTGTATCTTATCAAGATGAACTGTGTCAACCCGGGATCGATGCAATGCTCCCGGACATAGGGTGTGCTATCCATAGCTATACCGCCTGCCATAATAATTTTCCGGGAAAAGGAAGGCGGAACAGGTGATTGTATCCAAAAACGCCCTCCCAGCGGAACGTTTTTTGACAATCACAATAAATCTGTTTTTCGTTTTCCCTCAAAATACGCTTTACAAGATCATTTTAATGCCTAAAGTAAACTCTGTTGATGCTCTAAAGTTTTTTAACAAAGGAGGAAAATTTATGAAAATCTCAAAACTGTTGGCCGTTGCGCTTTTAACCCTTTTCCTGGCGGCTGCCTGCGCACAGCTGCAACAGTCCGGTACAACCAGTGCACCGACTTCTCCGGTCCTCGATCGTATCCAGCAAAAAGGAGAGGTGGTCGTCGGCACGATGGGGCAGATGCCGCCGCTCAATATGACGACCAAAAGCGGAGAACTTATCGGCATGGAAGTGGATATGGTTAAAATGATGGCCGCGGCGATGGGGGTAAAATACCGCTTTGAGACCATGCCTTTTTCGGAGCTGCTGCCTGCACTGCAGACCGGCAAAGTGGACATGGTCTTGTCGGGTATGACCATCACCCCCAAACGAAATTTGAAAGTGGCTTTTGTGGGCCCCTATTTTCAATCCGGCAAAGCTTTCCTGACCAAGGTCAAGACCATTGCAGAGGCTGAGGATGCCGCAGAGCTAAACAGTGCCGACACGAAACTGGTGGCGCTCAGAGGCTCGACCAGCCAGGCATTCGTTGAGGAAGTTATACCCAAGGCTACCCTGTGGACCACCAAAGATTATGATGAGGCCGTTAAAATGGTGATAGAGGACAAGGTTCATGCCATGGTTGCGGACTATCCGATTTGCGTCGTTTCCGTTTTTCGCTATCCCGAGGCAGGATTGCTTTCGGTGGTCACGACGTTGACCTATGAGCCCCTTGGGATCGCCGTACCGGCCGGAGACCCTTTGCTGGTCAACTGGCTTGAGAATTTCCTGAACACGGCTGAGGGAAGCGGGACGCTGGAGGAATTACAGCTTAAGTGGTTTGCCGGGGGGAACTGGTTGAACGAACTGCCGTAATTTGGCTATCGATGACGGGCTAAGGCTACAACTTAGAATAAAAAATGGGAAGCCGGGGGTCGGAGAAAAATCCCCGGCTCCCGGATAATTTCTGACTGCAAAGCGCACCTTGCGCCCTGCAATCTGCACAATACGCAATCCGCAACAGCTGTCATTTACCACGCCAGCCGGATTTGCCCCTGAAACCGCTTCCTATTCTTTTCCCATAAACTCCCCGTTCTTAAATTCACCAACCTTACGGGTACCATCAGGATAAATCAGACTGCCCCGACCGTGTCGCTCACCGCCCTTGAATCCCCCGGTATATTTGCTGCCGTCGGGGTAGGTCATGGTTCCCTGACCGGTTCTTTCACCGAAGACAAACTCGCCGACATACTGGCGACCATCCGGATACGTCATGGTCCCTTGACCATGCCGCAGACCACTTTTAAACTCGCCGACATACTCACGGCCATCCGGGTATGTCAAGGTACCACGACCGTTTCTCTCGCGGTATTGCCATTGCCCGACATATTTGGACCCATCCGAGCCCCAAAAAGTGCCTTCGCGGACTTCATTGTCGATCCAGACGCCGACCAGTTTGCGATTGCCGGGCATCAAAAGGACACCCTCGCCGTGCCGCATCCCTTCTTTGAAACTGCCGGTAAATTTATGGCCGGTCGAGTAGACCATGGTTCCCTTTCCATTCACACAATCACCTTCAATGCATTCATCTGCAAAGGCGCTTATAGAGGAAAGGCACATAAGACAAATTAGGATTGACACTGTTATTTTCATTTTATCCTTCTCGAATCGAAAACGGTTGAAAAAACGGATGAAAGCCAGTTTTATTTGGCCTTTCTCGCTACATGCATGCCCACCAGAAATGCGACCAGTACGACCAGATAGATCTGCCCGATGATGGCCTCGAGGATGGACAGCGAGCTGGCCTTGTTGGTCAGCGGTATAATGTCACCATACCCCAATGTCGTGATCGTGACAAAACTATAATACAACGCCACAAATTGGTCCAAGTCCCGCCTGGCTTCGGGTATGGCAAAGGAGCCGGGGTAAAAATACTCCAGGATCCTGTAAAGATAGCTCCACATCATCGCCAGAAGCAGGTAAACCGCTATTGCAGCAAATATGATTTGCTTGTTTACGTCTTTGGCGCCAAATATGAAGTCCAAAAGACTGAATATGGCGAAGGCAAAAAACAACACCCCGAAGATATTGCCGACAACCCTGATCGTGTCTGATTTAAGGGCATACTGAAACCAGACCGAAAGCACCAGCGGTACGACCAGAATTATGGCAATGACAAGGTGTTTTTTTTTACCCACAATCGAATAAAAGGCGGTGATAAATATCGCGGTCAGAAATAGATTGACAAATACAAGGTTCTTGACAAACTCATCGATAAACGGCAGAAAAATAATAAACATCAGCATAGCGATGAGCAAAAATACAAATCGATTTTCGACGACAAGTTTCATAAAATCAGACTGTTCTTTTTCTTGCATGCAGATACCTATGGTGCCCGGTGAGCAAAATAGCCTGAATTGTCTTCTGGTTAACGGCAAAGGTTGCCGGATTCGGTAAAATTAAACTCCGAAAATGGATGCTGAATATTCTAATCTCAGATACCGGCGACACGCCACCTGCAGCATAGATCTCAAAACTACCAATCCGGCAGGCGCCATTTGCCGCGCGCCGTTTCATCCGCCACCGGCTTGAGCTCGCCGGGCGACATCAGATCGCCCCAGTCGGTGCGCTCGCGCATGGCCTCCATGGTGTCAGCCGGCACATAATCCCTGCCTTCCCTCAGCTGCCAGCCGCCGCCCAGGGCTTTGTACATCGACACCAGATTGATTACCTCATCGCCGCGCGCGGCGGTCCACTGATCCTGACTCTGCGCCAGAGACCGCTGGGTGTCCAGCACCCGTTGATAATCCACCAGACCCTCGCGGTACTGGATCATCGATAGATCCACCGAGCGCTGCGAGGCCGCCACACTCTGGGCTAAAAAACCGGCTTCCTCCTGCTTGCGCAAAAAACCGACCAGCGAATCCTCCACTTCCCGCTGCGCCCGGATCACCGTGTCCTCATAATTGACCACCAGTTGCTGCAGCCGCGCATCCTGCACGCGCACACGGTTGGTGATGCGGCCGTAATTGAACAGATTCCAGGTAAAGCCCGGTCCGGCAAAATACTCGAAACTGTCGCTCTTTAACAGGTCGCCGATATCGCTGTTTCCATCCCGGGTAGCATTGGAATCCGCTGACCGCAAACCGATAGAGCCAAATAGCTGGAAACTCGGATACAGGTCCGATTTGGCCAAACCAATCAGGGCACTCTGGGTGGCCACCTGGTATTCCGCCAGGCGGATGTCGGGACGACGACGCATCAAGTCCGCCGGCACGTCCACAACCACCTCCGCCGGTACCCTGGGAATCAGTTTCGAGCCTGTAAGCATCTGATCGATTTGACCCGGCAGCTTGCCCAGTAATATGGCCAGCGCGTTTTTAGCCTGCCTCACGGCCGCTTGAAATCGCGGTATGGACGCCTCGGTGTCCCGCAAAAGCGACTTGGCCTGCTGCACATCCAGCTCGGTCACCGCACCGGCATCAAAGCGCACCTGGGCGATGTCCAGCGAGCGCTGCTGGATCTTCACATTCTGGCTGGCAATGTCCAGGCGCTCCTCAAAGGTTCTCAGAAGCACATACGTTCGCGCCACCTCGGCGGTAAGGGTGACCAGGGTGTCATCATAGCTGGCTATCGATGCTTCGAAATTGGCAACCCCCGATTCCACCGCCCGGCGAAATCGACCCCAGACGTCCAGCTCCCAGGCCGCATCGAATCCGAGGCTGGCCTCCGAATAATTGGATTCCGCACCTGCGGTACCAAATGCGTTGTCGCTGGAACCATACCAGGAAAGGTCGCCGCGCCCCCGCTGAACCTGCGGGTATAAATTTCCCACCGTAATGCCCAGCTGGGCCCGGGCTTCCAATACCCTGATCCCGGCAATCTGCAGCGGCAGGTTCTGCTCATAGGCCGCCTCCACCAGTGCAGCCAAAACCGCATCGTCAAAAACTGCCCACCACTGCCTGAAATCGTCTTTTTCGGTTCGCACCCGCGCATCCTGGGCCTCCAGCCATTCGGACCCGGTCGGGGCTGCGGGTTTTACAAAATCAGGGCCCACCATACAGCCGCTGAAAACAAGTGCCAGAAAGATCAGACCGCCCGCGAGCAGGGGCAATCTTGCGCAGAAGTGCATTTTAGAAAAATCCCTCTCAAGCCGGTTTGCTGGATCCATGGTCAACTCCTTACACATAATTTGAAAAAGGTTTTGTGATTTAAATTCCAAAGCGAATAATTGATAACGTATCATGGATGCGGGCAGTCATCTATTCTAACCCAGATTCTATAATCGAATAAGTGGCTGAAAGCAAGGGATATTCAAAAAGATCGTGGAGGCTATTTTTTTTCAAAATTACAGGTGAGCACCACCGTGTTTCCTTCCAGTGCGGTCTTTATTTTGTAAGGCAATTTGTGAAACAGCTTGATCATACCCTCGTTGGAAGAGAAGGTGTAAGCGACCAGGGAGGTCATACCGTTTTCTCTGGCGGCTTCCGCAATTTTGTTTAGAAGGATTGAAGCAATTCCCTTTCCCTGCCATTTTTTGGAAACCGAAAAAGCGACCTCGGCAACGGTGCCTTTTTCGAGCGCATACACACCCAGGCCGATTATCTTTTCAAACCCAATCTCTCCGGTCACGGCCACGATCGAAAGGCTTTTGATATAGTCCACCTGAAACATTTCTTCCATATCTTCGCTGAAAAAGCTTCTTCTCAAGCCAAAAAATCTGGATTTAACATCCTCGTCATCCATGGTGTAAAAATGCTCTTGAATGAGCCGGCCGTCCACGGGTTTAATCGGGCGAAAGGTCACCTTCCGGCCGTTGAACTTTCTGTTTTCTTCCATCCTGACCGGGTAACGGCCGAACAGGGATTCGCTGAGCGTCCGGTTCCGGTCTACCAGGCCGCTCTCCCGGGCGTGGTGGAACAATTCATCGCGAAAATCCGGATGGGCAATGCTGATCATGGCCATCGCCCGTTCCTGCACATTTTTGCCGAACAGATTCACAGCACCATACTCACTGACCACATAGGAAACATAACCCTTGGGAACCACGATTGATCCGGCATCGGCTTTTGGAATGATCCGGCTGTCTTTTCCGTCAATGCTTCTGGCCGGAAGGACAATGATCGATTTGCCCTCCGGAGACATGCCCGCCCCCATGATGAAGTCGAGCATTCCGGTAACCCCTGAAAAGTGATTCTGGGGCAGCGCATCCGCATATACCTGTCCGGTCAGGTCCATCGTCCGCGCATAATTAATCGCAACCATCTGGCTGTGTTGTGAGATAATTGCGGGATTATTCACATAATCGCTGGGCCTGAATTCGACAGCCACATTATTATCCAGGGACTGGTAGAGATTTTTGCTGCCGATGGCACCGCTGGCCAGCGACTTGCCTTCGTTCAAACCCTTATATTTATTGGTTACAACGCCCCGGGAGACCAACCCCATGACTTCATCGTTGAGAATCTCCGTGTGCACCCCCAGGTCATTTTTATCTGCCAGGGCATCGGCGATAGCTGCGGACAACTCACCCAAACCGAGCTGAATTGTGGCGCCGTCACTGACCAGGTGTGCGGTCAACCGGGCAATATCAGCGGCGGATTCGTAATGCGGCAGATCGTAGGCAGACAAAAGTTCTTCTTGCTTTTCAACGATGAAATCCACTTCGTTGAGATGAATAAAACTGTATCCCGGAATCCGGGGCATCAGGGGGTTCACCTGGGCAATGACGACATCGGCAGATTGGGCCGCTGCCAGCGTGACATCCACGGAAATGCCCAGGCTCATCCAGCCGTATTGATCCGGCACGGATACCTGAATGAGCGCAAATTGGAGCGGAAGCTTTCTCTTCTTGAACAGATCGGGAACCGCACACAGGTTCATGGGTGTAATAAAACGTTTGTTGGCCAAAAGACTTTTGGTTTGATCGGATCCCTGGTAGATCGAGCGAACATGAAATTTGTGCCCCCGGTATTCATCGGCCATCAAAGCCAGCAACGACCCTTCCAGGCTCAGGAGCCGAACGATTTCCACATCCGAAAAATAAGTGGCATTGTCCATCAGCGCATTGACCAGATGCTGGGGTTCACCACAGGAGGAACCGATAAAAACCCGTTGACCGGAGCGGATCATTCGGACCGCCTCATCGGCTGTTCGAAGTTTGGAATTGTAATGCTTTAGAAAAGATTTGTCTTTCATTTCAAATTTCTCTATTTTTCAGCGTTTTCTGCGATCACCTGACCGCGTGATACAAAGGAAATTCCCTGTCCGGATCGTGTCCCGATCATGACTGCCTCGATCAGGGGCGGATTCACCAACTTATCCGATTTCCATTTGACGATAAAATTAGCGCCGGATCCGCCGGTGCTATCCCCTTCGGTGATGATATAGCGGGTCGAGGCCAATGCACCGAGCAGGGCAGGCGCATCTACATGCTGCTTGATCAATTTACCGCCAGTATCGTAGTAGGCTGCTGATACGATGGTAATCCGGTGGCTGGGGTCGGTATTGCGGATGCTGAGGGTAGCCGCCAGATCAAATGGCCTGCCCTTGATCCCACTGTAAATATGCGCATAGATGGGCACATAGACCGTCTGACCCTGAGATAGATTGATATCTCCGGCTGCAAAACTCATGGAAGACGGCAACATGGCCGCCATCAAAATACACAACAGGATTATTATTGTTTTCGCATGCATATGTTTGTTCATCGCAGATATTCCTTTTCTTCTATTGCCGATCGGTTTATTGAAAAATGAAATTGGACGCTGGATATTCACTGCTCGCTCCTCGAAACGCTCAAAACGCTGCCCCACCCGCATGTGATTGCAGTTGCACGGCAGCGGCATCTGGCATCTGGCACTGCTACATGGGTGTTTCTGCGACCCTCAATCCGGACCGATCACCCAGCTGGCCGCAGGCGTGTTCAGCAAATCCAAATCCGGCCTCGCTATAAAAATTATAGACAGCATCGGCACCGGCCTCCCGCAAGAATTTGACCTCATCGTCAAAATGGGCCGTCGTCGCAATAGCTGCAGCAAACTTTCTGGCCCGAATTTCTTTTACGGCGGCCAGATTTGCCGTGTATTTGGGCATGGCAAGCAGCACGAGTCGAATCTTGTATCCTCCTGAAACAGCGGCTCTTTCCCAGAAATCAAAATCGGTGGGATCCCCCAGGATAACATTTCGTCCGCGGTTCTGATGCGCTGCCACCGTGTCGGGATCACGATCGATGCCAATCACGGCATTTCCATAACGCTGATGCAGATCGTCATAGGCTGCCGTACCCACCCGCCCCATTCCGAAAACGGCAATTACCGCATCACCTGAATCAATCGGCTGGTCATCGGGATGACGCTTTAAAGTCTCAATCGGTTTCAGCCGATCGGCCCAACGGTCGTAAAGCGCGTGCGCGGAAGTGTTCAACGGCGCTGCCAGAACGAAAGTCATCACCAGCGCTATGGCCATGATAACGAGCCATTCACTGGTTATCCAGCCGAGACTCGCGCCAAGGGCTCCCACGATGAGACCAAATTCACTATAATTGGCCAGACTCAGCGCGGCGAGAAAAGATGTTCGTGCCCGCAATTTGAATCGTGTAAAAAGAAGAAAGAATAAAACCACCTTGAATGACACGGCCAGCAGCAGCAGGGCGGCAACGCCCAGGGCCTCCAGACTGGGTGTCCCGGACAGCCCGATGGAGAGAAAAAATCCGACCAGAAAGATTTCCTTGAAGCTGAAAAGCGATTTGGAAAGCTCCGCGGCTTTGGGATGACGGGCCAAAACCATACCTATGATGAGCGCGCCCAGATCCGGTTTTAAGCCCACCAATCCAAATCCGGCCGCTCCCACCACCAGGGCCAAAAAGAAGCCAAGGAGGATGAGAAGCTCGCCATGGCCGCTGTGATCCATAACCTTCATCAACAGCGGCCGGATGAGCATGAGCGCAAAAGGCAGAGCCAGCGCCCATGATGAAGGCAACTTGCCGGTGGAGGCGGTCAGGAAAACAACCGCTAAAATATCCTGAATGATCAGCACCCCGATCGAGACCTGGCCGTGCAGCGCGGACATTTCCGCTCTTTCTTCCAGGACTTTAACTGCAAAAACGGTGCTGGAAAAGCTCAACGCAAAAGCAATCAAAAGGGCAAGCTTTAAATCAAGACCGGCAAATTTTGATACCCCGGCAATGCCAAGCCCATAGATGCCGAATCCGAAAAAAAGCACAGTGAAGAGCATGTGCGTGGATGCCCCGGCCCAAATCTCGGGTTTTTTAAGATTGCGCAGCTTAAGCTTCAGTCCGATGCTGAACAGAAGAAGGATCACCCCCAGATCCGCCACATCTTCCAGCATCTGACCACCCTCAAACCCCATAGCATTGAGAACGAAACCGGCCGCCAGGTACCCAACAAACGGCGGCAATCCGGCCATGCGGACTGCAAAACCGAAAATGAAGGCAATGCTTATTAATATGGGATCCATAATATACTCCCAAAGTCCAGAAATATAACGCCATCATGGCCCGGGTCAATATATTTCTCGGTTAGCGCGGAGCTGGTTCTTTGAAAAAAATAACCTTGGATCCGGTGGCCTTGACTTTTTTGTGACGGCTTTCATTTTTATCCCGTGAGATGAATAGAAAAGGCGCAGCATGCAAGATAGGAGAACAGCGCCACAAAAAAGCCATTTGGAAATTCCAAATGGCTTTTTCGTCTTCAGGTTCCCGGCGCTTATTCCGCTTCGACGGATTCTTGCTCTTTGCAGACGATGGTGGGATCGGCCATCTGCGCCAGCTCCCGGTATCGCTGGCTGAATTGCTCTGCCAGCTCGGCTTGCAGCCTGCGGGCCTCTTGCGGAAAAGTCCGCTTCAGGGTGGCGTACCGGATTTCCCCATCCAGAAATTTTTGAAGGCTTCCGTCGGGTTCCTTGGAATCCAGAATGAAGGGGTTCTCGCCTTTAGCTTTCAACGCCGGGTTGTAGCGGTACAGCGGCCAGTAACCGGATTGAACGGCCAGTTTTTCCTCTTCCTGGCTCTTTCCCATGCCCACCATGATGCCCTGATTGATGCAGGGCGAATAGGCCAGGATCAGCGACGGCCCAGCATAGCTCTCGGCCTCGGTAAGTGCCTTCATCAACTGTTGTTTGTTGGCACCCATGGCAACGCTGGCGACATAAATATAACCGTAGCTCATCATTATGCGGCCCATATCCTTTTTCGGTGTCTTTTTGCCCGAAGCGGCAAACTTGGCCACCGAACCGGTCGGTGTTGCCTTGGAGGACTGGCCGCCGGTATTGGAATAGACTTCGGTGTCATACACGATCATGTTAATATCCTCGCCGGTGGCCAGCACGTGGTCCACGCCGCCGAAACCGATATCATAGGCTGCTCCGTCTCCGGCAAAAATCCAAAACGATTTCTTAGTAAAAAGTTTGGACATACCGGCTATCTCGGCCAGCAAGGGGTGATCATTATGGGCCGGCAGAAGGGCTTTCAGCTGATCTCCGTATTTCCTGGAGCCCTGCGCGTCTTTTAAATTGTCCAGCCAGCCCTGCATCGCCTGCTTGATCTCCGGGGCTAGGTCCGCGCTGAGCGCTTCGCGCATGAGGTCCGCCAGTTTGTTCCGCTGCTGCAATACGCCCAAAAACATACCGTAAGTAAATTCGGCGGAGTCCTCGAACAGCGAGTTTCCCCAGGTGGGACCGAATCCATCCGCATTGACACAATAGGGAATCGCCGGTGCCGAGCCACCCCATATAGACGTGCAGCCGGTGGCATTGCCGATTAGCATGCGTTCACCATAAAGCTGGGTCAGCAATTTTGCATAGGGCGTCTCCCCGCAGCCGGCGCAGGCGCCGGAAAACTCCAGCAAAGGCTGGCAAAACTGACTGCCCTTGACAGAAGTTCTGCTGGTCAGGTCGTCACGCACCGGCAGCTCGACGGTAAACTCGTGAAACGGCACCTGAAGCGGTGTCTGGGTTTCCAGCGGCTTCATCACCAGAGCTTTTTTCTTGGCCGGACAGATGTCCGCGCAGTTGCCGCATCCCATGCAGTCCAGCGTGTCGACCTGAATGCGGAAGAAATATTCTTTCAATTCTTTACCCAGTGCCTTTTTGGCCTCAAGACCTTCGGGGGCTTTAACCAGCTCGTCTTCGGTCAGAAGCACCGGCCGGATACTGGCATGGGGGCATACCATGGCGCACTGGTTGCACTGGATGCAGTTTTCCATAATCCACTCCGGAACGCTGATGGCCACGCCCCGTTTTTCATATTTGGACGTGTCAACCGGAAAAATGCCGTCCGGGGCAAACGCACTGACCGGAAGTTTGTCGCCCTGCTGAGCCAGGATCGGGCGCATCACATTTTTGACAAAATCCGGTACGTCTTTTTCGGCAGCTGCGCTCTGATCCGCCTGCGCCCAGGAATCCGGGTACTTAATCTCCACCAGATGCTCAAGCGTGCGGTCCACAGCAGTAACATTCATCTCCACCAGCTTTTCGCTCTTTTTGCCGAACATATTTTTTATCTGGTCTTTCAGGTAGGTGATCGCCTCATCGACCGGGATGACATTGGCCAGCTTAAAAAAGGCGGTCTGCATGATCATATTGATGCGGCCTCCCAGGCCCACCTGGGACGCAATCTCGACAGCATCAATGTTATAAAACCTGAGCTTCTTTTGAGCGATGGTTCTGCGCATTGCGGCCGGAAGTTTTTCCTCCATTTCTTCCCGTGTCCAGGGTGAATTCAAAACAAAGGTGCCGCCTGCTTTGATGCCTTCCAGCACATCATAGATATCCACGTAATTATCCTTGTGGCAGGCGATATAATCTGCCGTGTCGATCAGGTAAGTGGATTGAATCGGCGCTTTTCCAAACCGCAGATGTGAGATGGTCACCCCGCCGGATTTCTTGGAATCATAGGCAAAATAAGCCTGGGCATACATATCGGTATTGTCGCCGATTATCTTGATGGCGCTCTTGTTGGCACCCACCGTCCCATCGGCGCCGATACCCCAGAATTTACATTGGACAGTACCTGCGGGTGTCACATCCAGACTCTCACCGACCGCCAGGGAGGTATGCGTTAAATCGTCATTGATGCCCACCGTAAAATGATTTCTGGGTTTTTCGGATTTCATGTTTTCAAATACCGCCATCACCATGGCGGGGTTGAATTCCTTGGATCCCAGGCCATAGCGCCCACCAACGATGATGGGAGTCTTGTGCTGCTCCAGATAAGCGGTGCATACATCCATATACAGAGGATCACCTAAAGCACCCGGCTCTTTGGTACGGTCCAGAACGGTAATCCGCTTGGCGCTTTCGGGTATTGCGGCAAACAGATGATCGGCTGCAAACGGCCGGTACAATCGAACCTTGACCAGACCGACCTTCTCGCCTTTTGAACGCAGGTAATTGACCATTTCTTCTATGGTTTCACAGGATGATCCCATAGAAATAATGATATTTTCAGCCTGGGGATCTCCAATATAGTCGAACAGCCTGTAACTTCGCCCGGTCAGCTTGCTGACTTTTTTCATGTAATCACTGACCGTTTCGGCAACTTTTTGGTAATAGGTATTGGCAGCCTCACGTCCCTGGAAATAGATATCCGGATTTTGGGCCGTGCCTCTTAACTCGGGTCTTTCGGGATTGGCTCCGCGGGCGCGGAAATGCGCCACCGCATCCCAGTCAGTTAGCATGGACATATCCTCGTAGTCGATGACTTCGATTTTCTGGATTTCGTGTGAGGTGCGAAAACCATCGAAAAAATGAACAAAAGGCACGCTGGATGCGATGGCACTCAGATGGGCGATCAAGCCGATGTCCATGACTTCCTGTACAGAGGCCGAGGCCAGCATCCCAAAGCCGGTTTGCCGGACCGCCATCACGTCCTGGTGGTCGCCGAAAATAGACAGCGCGTGTGCAGCAATCGCACGGGCGGATACATGCAAAACGCCGGGCAGAAGCTCACCGGACATTTTGTACATGTTGGGGATCATCAGCAGCAGGCCCTGCGACGCCGTAAAGGTTGTGGTCAGTGCACCGGCTGCCAATGAACCATGCACTGATGCTGCGGCACCTGCTTCGGATTGCAATTGCCGTACCGACATGGTTTGTCCAAATATGTTTTTTCGCCCTTCGGCTGCCCATTCATCCGCAATTTCACCCATGGGTGAAGACGGTGTAATCGGATAAAGTGTCGCCACGTCACTCATGGCATAAGCCACCCAGGCGGCGGCTGTATTGCCATCCATTGTTTTCATCTTGTTTCCCATATAAATACTCCTTTGATCAGATTTCACTGATGTTTATATAGATGCCGTACATGGTTGTTTTGAAAGAAAAAGGTCAAAATCGAATAACGCCCTGATAATGCAGGATTCAATTCAGCAGGGTTTCAAAAAAGTCGTTGCCTTTGTCATCCACGATGATAAAGGCCGGAAAGTCCTTTACGGTAATCATGAAAACGGCTTCCATGCCCAGTTCCGCATACTCGATGGTTTCCACCTGTGTGATACATTCTTTACCGATCCTGGCGGCCGCCCCCCCGATGGAACCCAGGTAAAAACCGCCATATTTTTTACAGCACTCGGTGATCTGCCTCGATCGATTACCCTTGGCCAGCATAATCATGGAGCCGCCATGGGCTTGAAAAATCGGAACATAGGGATCCATACGCCCTGCGGTGGTGGGACCGAACGACCCCGAAGCATAACCTTCCGGGGTTTTTGCCGGACCGGCATAATAAACGATGTGATTCTTGAAATAATCCGGAAGCGGTTCGCCGCGGTCGAGGCGCTCTTTGAGTTTGGCGTGGGCGATATCCCGTGCGACAATAATTTTACCCGACAGCAGCAGGGCGGTGGCTATTGGGTAGTGACTGAGTTGGGCACGGATCTGATCCATAGGACGGTCCAAATCGACCTGTATCGCATCTTTATCCGTAAATTCGGCGTCCGGCAGATAACGGCCCGGATCGGTTTCAAGCTTTTCCAGGAAAATACCTTCGGCGGTGATTTTGGCTTTGATATTTCGATCCGCGCTGCAGCTCACACCCAATCCGATAGGCACCGAAGCACCGTGCCGCGGGAGCCTGATCACGCGAGTATCCAGGCAAAAATATTTTCCGCCGAATTGCGCGCCGATATTCAGTTCGCGAGAAATTTGCAGCAGTTTGGCCTCGAGTTCCAAATCCCGAAAGGCGTGGCCGTATTCGTTTCCCTTTGTCGGAAGGCCGTCCAGGTATCTGGCGCTCGCCAATTTCACCGTCTTCAGATTGAACTCTGCTGAAGATCCTCCCACTACGAAAGCCAGGTGATAGGGCGGACAAGCCGCTGTTCCCAGAGTTTTTATCTTATTTTTCATAAAGTCCAGCAAACTTTCGGGCGCCAGGATAGCCTTGGTTTCCTGAAACAGATAGGTTTTGTTTGCTGAACCGCCACCCTTGGCCAGCATGAGAAAATGATAGGCATCACCCTCAACGGCGTATATTTCAATCTGAGCCGGCAGATTGCAGGCGGTGTTTCGTTCCGTATACATGGTAAGCGGTGCATTCTGGGAATACCGCAGGCTGTTTTGCGTATAGGCCTTGAATACCCCCTCGGAAAGTGCAGCTTCGTCCGAACCGCCGGTCCAGACTTGCTGGCCTTTTTTCCCAATAATTATGGCGGTCCCCGTGTCCTGGCACATGGGCAATATGCCCTCGGCGGATATTACGGCATTTTTAATCAGCTCCAGAGCGACATAGCGATCGTTGGCCGAACTTTCGGGGTCTTTGAATATTTCCGCCAGCGACTCGAGATGAGAAGAGCGCAGCAGGTGAGAGACTTCAATAAAGGCCTGTTCGGCCAAAACGGTTAATCCCTCCGGCGCCACCCTGAGTACGGCCCTGCCATCGAGCGATGCCAGAGAAACATAATCGCCGGTTAGCAGACGGTACTCGGTGGGGTCTTCTGTCAGAGGAAATATTTCCTGAAAAACAAATTTAGCCATAATCATTTATGTTCCCGGCCATGACCGGGGTGATTTTTTAGCCGGTAAAACCGCTAGCGGAATCTTCGGGATCAATTGATATGCTAGGGGCAAAGCGGAGACAGTCCATCGGCGCCGAATACCGGTGATTTGGGTGCCCGATTCAGGCAATCTCTTACAAAAGATTATTTTTTATATAACTGTGGGGATACTGTCAAGGTGTTTTAGTATGGTTTTCGTGCGTTGCTGGCAATCTGATGATAAATGTGGATCCCTCGCCCTTTTGCGAAACGACGCGGATTTCTCCTGCATGCTGATCGACTATTTTTTTGGTCATCATCAGTCCGATACCGGTTCCCCGGGTCCCCTTGGTACTGAAAAAGCTTTGAAATATCCTTTGGGAAACGCTTTCATCCATTCCGCAACCGTTATCGATAATCCTGTATTCCACCCCCCCGCCTTTGACCGGCATAGTTTTGAGCACAACTTTTTTTGCCCCGGGCGCAGAGTTGATGTCCAAACACGCATCCATGGCATTGGTGACCAGATTCAATAAACACCTGTGGATTGCTTCCGGGTTTAAGCATATCGGCTTCAACTCCGGATGAAATTCCAATTCGAGATTTATACCCTGCTCCTTGGCTCTGGATTGCATCAGCTCCGCGATCTCTTTGGCGGGTTTATTGGGATCACACATGCAAAGATCAATTTCGGCATATTTCCCGTAATCCAGCAGATCCAGGGAAAGGTTTTTAATTTTCTCGAGATTACTTTCGGCCATTTTCCAGCCTTCGAGCAGGTATTGCTTATTATCCAGCTCGATTCCTTTTTCCAGAATAAAAATACTCCCTTTGAGACCATTGGCGATATTTTTGATGGTGTGGGCCAGCTCAGATACCGTTTGGCCGACAGCTGCCATTCTTTCGGCCTCAACCAGCTGTTGAGCCTTTTCCGCGACCAGCTTTTCCAGATTTTCTGTATGCTGTTTGAGCTTCTGTCGCAGGAAAATCTTTTCTCGCGCCCTTTTCAGGGCGATTTCCAGCACATCATCGTCAATGGGCTTGGTTACAAAATCTGTTGCTTCATACTTGAGGCTTTTTATTGCCAGGTTCATATCACCATGGCCGGTAAACATGATGACCTCGGTGTCGGGATTTCGTCGTTTTATTCTTTGCAGAAGTTCAATGCCGTCCATATCCGGCATCTTGATATCCGTCAGCACAATAGACGGTTGATTTTTTTCAAACAAGCGCATGGCCTCTTCGCCGCTTCCAGCCGTATGCACGATGTAACCGCGATCGGCCAGCGAAATACCCAGCACCCTGCGAATACCGGCTTCATCATCGACCAGCAAAATCGTATTTTCCATGGCTTTCACGCTTCCGGGTTATCAGCGGCAGGTAATCTAATGCAAAAACAGGTGCCCTTGCCATTAATCGGGACGGCCTGAATACTGCCCCCGAAATCCTGGATAATTTGATAGCTGATGGAAAGCCCCAGGCCCGTCCCTCTGCCCACCGCTTTGGTGGTAAAAAAAGGCTCGAATATTTTTCCTAAAATATCCTGAGATATTCCCGTTCCCGTGTCCTCGATCTCGGCACAGACGCTGTGACCTTCCCGGTATGTCCGGAAAATAATGCGTCTGTCTGCGCTTTGAGCCACAGCGGATTGGCATTTTTCTTCAATCGCGTCCCGGGCATTGATAAGCAGATTGATGAAAACCTGTTCCAGACGATCCGGATCGGCCATAACATAAGGCAAATTTTCACCCAGGTTCCAGATGGTTTCGATACCCCGGACTTTTAACTGCTGACTGAAAATTTCATACGCTCTTTGCAACACATCGCTGAGGCACACACATTCGAGGTCCATATCGGACTTGCGGCCAAACTCGCGCATGTGATTGATAATTTTAGTGGCGCGATCCACATGACTGTCAACCTCATTGGCCATGGTAAACAGGATCTCATCTTCAATTCGCTCTTTCTTCCGGATCTTTTTCATGAAAAAGCTACTGGCGGTTTTGATAACCGCCAGTGGCTGGTTGAGCTCATGTGCCACACCGGTGGCCATTTCTCCCAGCGTCGCCATTTTACTGGCCTGGATAAGCTGCTGCTCGGTTTCCAGACGCTTGGTAATGTCACTGGTGGTTACCAGGAGCACTTTTTTTCCCGGATATTCGGCCGGTGAGATTCTAATCGTCACAAAAATTTGCTTTCCCCGGCTGTTGAGGTGTTTTGCCTGGGTCAATATGCTGGAGCTCTTGAGGTTCGATGCATATCGATCTCTTTCTTCCTCGGGAAATAAGTCCAGAAAGGATCTGTTGATGATCTCGTCTCGAACATAACCGTAAACAGCCTTTACACTTTCATTGCAATCGAGAATCGCCAGGGTTTCGGCATCCAGGACAAAGGTCGGATTGGGGATATTGTTGAAGATATCGTGATACTTTTTCTCGGATTGCTCGAGCTGATCCTCGAGTTGTCTGCGGTGGGTAATATCCAGACTCATTTCCATGGCAGCCACGATTTCACCTTCAGGGTTTCGAATGGGCGAGGTTTTAACGATCCAGTAGGTGGGTGTGCCGTCCTTGCTGATGCCTGCTTCCTCACTGTAGTGGGATTGTCCGTCCTCGAAAGTCTTCTCGACCGGGCAATTGATGCATTTCAGCGTGCGCCCTTTGTAGGCCGCATAGCAGTAATCATCAGGTTTGGGGTCGAACCTACTTGCAAACTCACGGTTATATCCAACCAGCTTGTATGATCTATCCTGCACGGTGATGATACACGGCACCGTCTCAAACAGGCTCTGATACATATCTCTTTGCCGGTTCAGTTCGGCCTGTTTTTCACCGATCTCCGCACTCATCCGGTTGATCGCCGCAGCCAGCTGACCCATTTCATTTCCCTGGTTGACTTTAATCTTAGTGGCGTACTCCCCTCTTGAGATCGCGTGTGTGCCGTCGATGAGCCTTTTGATGGGGCGGTTTACAAATCTCATGATAAAGATAAAGATAATGGCTGAAGTCACCAGAAAAACCCCCGCCGCCATTCCGATGATTCCCTGTTGAAAAAAAAGAATTTCCCTGTCCGATTCCTCCAATGAAACGACAACATCCAATGCACCCAGGATCTTCTTTCCTTCCGGATGGATATGGCAATCATTGGCGGAACAGCTGGGTTCGTTGCAGATGGGGCTGATAATACCCAGCAGTCGATATCCTGCTGCAGAATCGAATATGCGCGTTCTTTCATTAAGGCCGGCATCGGATATCGGGGGGTCGGATTTATGACAGATATAGCAGGCCTCGGCTTTAATATTGGTGGTTTGATCAACTTCCGAAAACCGGTTTGAAAATTTTATCTGCCCCTCTTTGTTATAGATTCGGATATTTTGGATATCTCTTTGCCGGGCGATATTTTGAATGGTCTGATTGATATCGTCCCTGGAATTGAGCATCATGGCATAATGGGTACTGAGCATAATCGTGTTGCTCAGTCGCTCGGCCTGGGCTACAGCTTCTTCTTTAAATCTCTTTCGTTGATACTGAATGGAAAAGTAAGCCCAGGTGGCGATGGTGAGCAGCAGGATCAAACCCACACTTACGATCAGTTTGAAGCTGAGGTTGTCACGCAGTGTTTTGATATATTCAGACATATTCCTTTTGGAACTGAACCGGACCTTCTTTGGCCGATGGCGGCAATACCTTGGGAAGCGTGATGCAAAAATCAGAACCACGGCCAAAGGTTGAATCGACCCGAATCGATCCGCCGTGCTGCTGGATAATCTGTTTGGCGAAAAAAAGGCCGATCCCGGTTCCTAATTTTCCCTTTGATGAGTAGAACAGGTTAAACACATTGTTTTGGGTCTCTGGCGTCATGCCCACACCATTGTCGATGATGTTACATATGATATGGTCATCATCTTGGGTGATTTTGAAAATAATTTTGTGCGATTTTTTTGAACGGTCTTCGATACACGCCTCGATGGCATTTTCAATGATATTGCCGACGGCTGTTGTGACCAACCCGGCATCGATTTCGAATTCACCCGCTGACCGATCGATGTCTTGCATGAATTCGACGGGCTGGGTTTTAAGCTTGGGGATGACCATGGCAACGATACTCTCGACAAATCCGGCAATATCAACGCGTTTCCAGTCCAGAGGCCTTTCTTTGGCATAATACAGAATATCCAGAACCAACTGACGAATCCTTTCCACCATCTGCCTGACGATGTTCAATCCTTCCTCAACCTGTGCCTTTCTGTTATTGGCGAGACCGGTGCTCAACAGATACAGACCGCCATCCAGACCGGTTAAAATGCCTTTGACACCGTGGGAAATGGTGCTGACCATCAGGCCCAGTGAAGAGAGGCGATCCTGTAACTGACGGATTTCGGTGATATTGGTCGACATTTCCATGACCTGCTCGATCTCACCGGCGGCGTTGAAGATAGGCGAGGTATTGATCAAAACATCATACTGCTGACCGGATTTGGCCGAAACCACCATCTCGGACTGATGCGATTTACCGTCTTCAAAGGTTTTGGCGACCGGACAACCCTCACAGGGCGCCTTGCAAAATTTGTAGACTTCATAACAATGCGTGCCCACGTCATCACCGAAATCTTCTTTAAACTGCCTGTTGGAGGCTGTTATTTTGAAATTCCGATCCTGAACGGTGATATAACAGGGAACCTGGTCAAAAAGCTGCTGGTATTTATGCCGGGTGGTGCGCAATTCTTCCTGGAGACGCTCGACTTCTGAGATATCAGCTGAAATCTCCAATACGAGCTCAAGTTGTCCCTTGCTGTTGAAGATGGGCGCCGTGTAGACAATCACAGGGTTGCAACTGCCGTCTGAATACCTTATCGTCTCCCGGCTGCGCTGCCCCTTGCCGGTCTGAAAGGTTTTAGCTGCCGGGCAGGTTTTTTGCCTGTCTCTGCCCTGGTATATCTCCCAGCTGCTGGCACCGATGCAGTCACCCAGGCGGTCTTTGTACAACTGGTTGGAAACAACGACCTTGAGCTCCGGATTGTGAATTGAAACATAACAAGGCATCTCGTTAAAATAACCGATGCCCCCGTCCAGGTCACCCGCAATGTCCCTGACGGCGGCAGATAGACCTTCTACAGCCTGGCCGACGGCTGCCAGCCTTTCGGCCTCGATCAAACGGGCGGATTGTTTAAGGACCAGTTCTTCTAAATTCTCGGTATATGCCCTTAACTGGCGACGCATATCGATCTTTTCACGGGCTCTATTCAGGGCGATCTCCAACACATCGTCATGGATGGGCTTGGTGACAAAATCGACGGCCTCATATTTGAGGCTTTTGATGGCCAGCTCCATATCCCCGTGACCGGTGATCATGATAACCTCGGTATCGGGGTCTTCCTGCTTGATCTTTTGCAACAGCTCGATGCCGTCCAGTCCTGGCATTTTGATGTCGGTCAGCACAATCGCAGGTTTTTCCTGCCGGAAAATACGTAGCGCCGTTTCACCATCTTCGGCAGTCAGCACATCATAACCGCTGTCGGCCAGCGATATGCCCAATACCTTGCGAATGCCCTCTTCGTCATCGGCCAATAATATTTTTTTATCCGTGGCAGCCATATCTCGATGTCAGGGTTTTTGGGGTACTGAAATTTTGGATGAGTCAAAAATATCCGGAGCTTAATCCCGCCCCACGGCGGAAGAAAATGACATGACCTCAGCGGAATTTGTACCTTGCATTTTCTCAAGGTAAGCCGTCATTTCAGAATATCCTCGGCTAAACCCAGCAGCCTATCCGGGTCCAACGGCTTCTCCATATAGGCATCCGGTTGCGGGATGGGTTCATCCCAGCGGATATTCAACATCTTCAGATAATGTGAAAACGATTTTCGGCCGACTCCGGTCAGCATGATGACCGGAATGTCCCTGAGCAGCTTATCCGCTTTCAATTCCCGATACATGTTGACTCCACCGGCTTCCGGCATCATTACATCAAGTACAATGATGTCGGGCAGCAGCGCCTTGGCCTTTTCCAGACCTTCTTTTCCGTTTCGGGTTGCAATCGGCGCATACCCGCTGGTTTCAAACAGGGTGGCAACAAAGATCCTGACGTCAAGCTCGTCGTCGACGATTAGAACCTTCTTGCGGGTATCTGAAGGTGTTTTGGCGCTCACGGGTCATTTGCTCCGGATGCCGGCAAAGGGGTCGCAGTGAAATTTGCAAAAATCCGTCTGCTTTCGGGTAAGTTCCATCAGTTCCGCAAAAGTATTTCTTGTCGATTTAAAAAAATAAACTGATCGGATAGAACCGACAAAAAGCCAACAACCCGGTCCCCGCATGTCATACATCAATGTCGGCTACCTTGTCTGGATGATTAACGCTGGCTACCGGACAGGCAGCGCGCAGAACAACTTGTTCCACCGTGCTGCCAAGAACGGCTTGATCCGGGTCAACATCCCGGGTATGATGCGCCATGACAATGAGGTCGGCCTGCTTCTCCCTGGCAAACTTCAAAATCTCAACATAGGGGATACCTTCCCATATCTCGGTATCGTAATTGTCGAACTTCTTCATCTTGGAGACATATATTTTCTCGATCCGCTGTCTGGCTGCTGCGATTTTTTCTTCGATCTCATTTTGTCCCTGAATCTGGCCAAAATTTCCGGAACCGATATCAAAGGAATGAAAAATATGAAGCCTGGCGCCAACTGTTTTGGCCAGTTTATAGGCCCATTGAAAAGCGTATTCAGCCGGCTTGGAAAAATCGGTACCGATGACGATATTGGAAAATAGCTTCCAGCAGGTGGTGCACGGCCGCGCAATGACAACCACGGGACAGCGGGCGGCCTTGGCTACTTTTTGCATCGTGCTGCCGGCGATAGCCCGGTAGCGGGTTGCACCGACATCCTCGGCCCTGGTGTGGGCGCCCATGATGATCATGTCTACGTTTTCTTTGCGGGCCAACCTCAGGATCTCCCTGTGGGGTGCCCCGACGACAGCTTCGATTACGGAGTTCTCGCTGTCTTTCAACAACTCACCATAGGTGTTTTTCATCTCCTCCTTTACCCACTCGATGTAATCCGGGTCCGCTTGTTCCATTTCCCCGGTTCGAACGTCCGTGACAAAGGGGCTGAACCCGTGGCTGGGAACACCCAGCACATGCAGCACGATAAGCTTTGCATCCCACTTTAACTCCAGATCAAAGGCCACCTTGGCCGCGTTGTCACAGGTGGGCGATGCGGTGGTTGCAAACAGAAGCTTTTTAAACATGGGTGATCTCCTTAAAGGGTGCACGCTCGGGGAGTGCCTTGAAAGCTCAACTCCCATACAATCCCATCAATAAACTCGAACAGGCTGAACACCGTCTCGAATTCAAAGATATCAACCTTGTCGCCGAATACGATATGCTTGAGCCTGCCCAGCACAAGCGGCATGTCCAGCAGGCTTTCCAGATGAAAAGACTTGATCTCATGTTTCTCTTTTCCGCGAAACCCGCAAAGCGCATTATAAATTTCCAGGCGCGGTTTGCCCGGAAATCCGATCATCTCGACGGTCTTGTTAAATTCCAGACGATCCAGATCTGCGGTGATGCAATCGGATTCGGGGCTGGCCCGGTATTGCCCGATGCAGCCGGGCAAAAAGGGATTCAATTGCGAAAGCAGAGAATATTGGTCGAACATCCGGAAGAAACTCCGCAGGGAATATTTTTCCACCAGCTCGACCCCATGGCCGAGAAACATCAGGGGGCTGCCGCTCACAATTCTGCTGCTTTCAGCAATGGTCCCGTCGTTTTTCAGCGTAATCTGATTCATACGAAAGTGCCCGAATTGTCAGGTCATTTTATTTCACTTCAATATTTTTTCATTCTTCTTTGGGTTTCAGATGCTCCGGCACTTCGATCATTTCGATCAGAAGTGGTTTTAAGAATGTCCACCGAATGCCTATTTTGTATACCTCTTCCAGATCCCTGATGGCATCCCAGCAGTTGTGACAGGGTGATACCACCAGCTTGGCCCCGGTTTTCAGAATTTGATCCCGTTTGACCTTCAGGCCGATATTGCGCTGCGCGCGATAACGGCCAATACCATTGAGCCCCCCACCGCCGCCGCAACAGAAATTATGCTCCCGGTTCGGAGTCATCTCGCGGAAATCTTCGGCAATATATCCCATGATCTCACGGGCTGCCTCGCCGAGTCCGGCGTTGCGCACATAGTTGCAGGAGTCCTGATACGTTACCGGCTCTTTGATCTTTTTGGCCGGGTCAATTTTCAATTTTCCGGTTCGCAGGGCCTCGGCCACCCATTCGACGTAATGAAGGGTCTCAACGGGTGTTTTACCGGTTTTAAGTCCGGCCCAGTAAGGACCCTCGATTACCGTCGCCCGGTAGGCGTGTCCGCACTCGGTTACCACCATCCTTTTGGGTTTCAAGCGCTCCATAGCGGCATAAACCGACTCGACCTGAAGTTTACAGCCTTCCCAATCGCCGGCGAACATGGCCAGGCTGGTTTCCTCCCAACCTTCGCTGGGCACCGTCCAGTTCTCGCCGGCCACTCGAAACAAGATCGCAGCTTCAGCCAGATCCTCGGGATAATGCTTGGGCTCTCTGGCGTTGACGGTGTAAATGATGTCTGCGTTCTCAACATCAATTGGTATTTTCAATCCAGGCCAATCGTCCTCGTATTCCTCGGCCATCCACTCGCAGGTATCCACCCAATCCTCGGTGGTAATGTCCATTTGGGCGCGATAGATCCTGTGCATACCGGAACCGATCTTCATCTCCCAGGGCGTAAATCCCTGTGCAAAAAGAAGGCCACGAACATAACTGAACATGACCCCGGTATCGATCCCGAAGGGGCAATAGACCGCGCATCGATTGCAGCAGGTGCATTTTGAGTAGGCCGTGTCCATGACCATTTGCATAAAAGCATTGTCCACATTGCCTTTGCGTTTTATTATTTCACCCAGTGTCGACTGAATTTTGTATGATGGCACCTGTTTGGGATCGCGCTTGTTGGCTATGTAGTAAAAACAGCTTTCGGCGCACAGCCCGCAATGCGAACAAATCTCCAGCCATGTCCGAATTCTGGATTTGCAGGTCTTTTGAATGCTGGACCACAGCTTTGCACGATCCACATCGAGATGATTCATCTCCTCGTAGTATTGCTTGCCACTCTTGTCTGCCAGCAGGGCCTGCAATTGCTCTTTGGTGCTTACCGGTTTTGTATTACAAAGTATTCCTTCAGGCATAATCAGGGTCCTTTGACAATGTTTATTTTAACACAACCCCCTACCATGCGATACCTTTACTTTTCATTCCGCCGCGTTTGATGCCAAAATCCATACCCAGCTGTGCTCTGGACAAGAAGAAAAGAATGAAATGGGACAGTTTCGTAAACGGTATGGCAATAAGAAGAATCTCCCCGCTGATAATATGAGCGATGATCCAGAAATTGTAATGCGACGCCCCGTGATGGGCAATGAAGCCTGTCACAAAAGGGGCAGCGGCGATAAGTAAGAGCATATAATCCTGGGCTGTCGTCATCATTCTGACTTCCGGAAGGGCAATGCGCCGGAGAAATAAAAAAATAACAGATAGAATCACGACGACCGTCAGGGTATCAGCAAGCCCTTCGGGAATTGTCCACAAACTGAAGCCCCATCTTTCTCTCAAGAGAATATTATGCCCAAGAATAAAGATGGGTGTAAACAACAAACCGATGTGAAGCGCGAATACCAGGATCGTGAACCCCGGATTGTTCCGCCAGCTGTGCGTGCCGAAGGGGAATAGCCAGAGGATAATGGAGCGCAGAGCCCCTTTGACACCGTAGGATAGATTCTCGGAATAGGTCACGCGGTCAAGCCTCCAATCAAGCCCTCTGATATAAATCACCGCGCGCGCAATCAGACCTGTAAAGAAGATTCCGAATGATAGCCAAACCATCGGTCCGGTAAGAAATTCATACATGGATTACTCCTCAACCCGCAGTACAATCATTGCACGCAATTGCTTGCATTAAAAAAAATTTTAACAACGGCTTTCGCAGCGGATCTTTACTCATCGTCGTCTCTTTCCGATAAAAATCGCCAAAAAAAAATTATTCCTACAAGCGCCGCCAGAATTAAAATATAGGTTATGCTCTCGGTTCGCAGCATATATTCTTGAAGCGTATAAATTGTAGCGTCCATCTGCCTTCCCTCAAAGATTTTCTTTAGCCGTCATGCACATCATATAACCCCATGCAGATGCATATTATGCAGATCACACAATTTCAACTAGGCCCAGTATTCCACAAATCCAGCATTCATTCTTCCAGTCGGGGTGTATCTCTCAAATTCGATCAAATTTGTATTCGGCTTATTCATATGCATTGTGAATTAATGTTCTTCCGGATAATCCGGATGGGTATACATAATCGGCATCCGGGTAACGATAAATCTGAATACGATGATGCCGGCAGTCACCAGAAAGACCGAAATTCCAACCTCCATCCAATGGGGAAAATATCTTTCAGCCGACGGCAGTTGCCAGTTAAAAGCGATCAGGCCGACATTGAACCTGTTAACGATGATCCCGAGCACCGTCCAGGCTGCCGTCCATTTGATCAGCTTGAGATTCTTTTCACGCACACCGATGGCGTAAAGGAAACACGGCAGCGCAATAAATCCCAGCAGCTCCACCAGAAACCAGAGGCCGTAGGATGTGCCGAGCAGATGCCAGCCGTTGCTCTCGGAGATGCCGATTATCTTGATGATGAAATATCCTGCCAGGACCAGCGAGGCCGCCTTGCCGAACCCCAGGGCAACGGTGTCTTTTTCTTTTAGATGCGCTTCATCCATTTTATCCGCGAAATAGCGGTGCGATAGCGTACTTTCAAAAATAACCATGGACAGTCCCGCAATCACCGCGGACACAAAAAAGTATACCGGCAGATATGGCGAATACCACAACGGATGAAGTTTCGATGGGGCAATCAGAAAAAGCGCACCCAGGGATGACTGGTGTAAGGTAGACAGCACAACGCCGAATATCGTTAAAAGCAAGGTCAATTTGATCACAATGCTGCGAGCGCGCTTTAATCCCAGCCATTCCATCGCAGCCGGCGAAAATTCGATGAATAACACGGTCAGATAAAGCGCAACGCAGGCTGCAACCTCAAATAATAGCGAGGTCGTTCCCTGTTGCACGATAAACGGATAAGGCAGCCGCCAGGGTCTGCCCACATCGTAGCTCAGTGCCACAACCACCAGCGCGTAGCCCAGAAATCCTGTCAGAATGGCGGGTCTTACAGCCGAATGAAATTTTTTCATGCCGAAAATATAGACCGCCGCCGAGGTCACAAAGCCTCCCGCGGCCAGGGCGACCCCAACCAGCAGGTCAAAGCCGATCCAGATGCCCCAGGGATTGTAATCAGATAAATTGGTTACCGCACCTAATCCTTTGGTAAAGCGCAGGGCTGTGATCACCAGGCCGATGATAACGATGACGCCTGCGATCACGTTAAACGGTGTCAAATAGGATTTGCTGCTGGTAGAGGCGTCATTGGACATCAGGCGTTCTCCTTGCTTGGCTTCTTTATATCTTCTTCAGGATCGCTATCGGAACGTTCTTGGGCTTTGGCGGCTTCTTCAAGCGCCTTGCTGACGGCTTGCTCGATCGCCGCTTCTTTTTCCCGGGCGGCTTTTTGCAGGGCTTGCGAGAGTGTGGTTTCGGCTTCAGCGCTGGCTTTGGCCAGGGCAGCGTTCAAGGCCGCCTGCTTTTCGTTTTCGGCTATCCTGTCTTTTCTCCTGGATATGGCATAGATACCGGTGAGCAAAACCGGCCAGAGACCTGCGACAATCGGCACCGCTCCAAGAGCGCCGGATGTAAGGCTGGGCGCCGGTGTGATGCCCAGATCCTCACGCATGCCGATATCTTTAAACGGCACCCCGGACAGATAGAGCCAGCTGGTGCCGCCCATTTCATTTTCGCCATAGACGTGATTGACGTATCGATCCGGAAATCTTCGAATACGTTCGCGTCCAATCCACAGCAAGTCTTCACGCCTGCCGTAGGTGAGAGCCTCGGTTGGGCAGACTTCCACACAGCCGGGCAGCAATCCTTTGGAAATCCGCGGATAGCACATGGTGCACTTCATGACTCGCGGTGAAAGGGCTTTGTCGTATTCGTAGGCGGGTATTTCAAAAGGACAGGCAATCATACAATAACGGCATCCCACGCACACGGATTCGTCATATGTCACCGCCCCCTGCTCGGTTTTGCTGAAAGCCCGCACGAAGCAGGCCGAAGCACAAGCCGGTTCCAGACAGTGATTGCATTGGACTTTCCGATAGTGCGGTCCTTCTTCATTGCCGAGATCGTCATAACGGTTGACAATCGTATATTCCTTGGACGTCGTTCGGCGGTGGTTTTCAAGCAACGAAAGATCGCTGAAGGGCTTTTCCGGTGCCGGCAACTCGTTAACCTTATTGCATCCGTCTTCACATTTGCGGCAGCCGATACAGCGGGTATTGTCAAATAACACTCCCATGCTGCCGGGGTAGCCGCCGAACTGTTTGTTTGAAGCCGCTTCTGCCGATTTTCCCAGCGTTGTAGCCAAACTGGCAGCACCTAACCAACCAAGAAACTTCCTGCGCGATATGGACATCAGACTACCTCAATGTTTAATTCCGATCTTATTTTACTTCTTCTTTATCCTCTTTCCCTGTGGCATGCCTTACAATCGGTCTCAACCGGTTTCTCAATCCCCATCGCTCGATGACACTCCATACATTGCCTGTGGTAAGCCGCCATCAGGCCCGGCTTGAAAGGCTCTTTTGGGTTAAAGGGCTTTCCGTGGCAATTGGCACAACGGGGGGGCGTCTCGGTTGCAGGGCTATTATGATGGCAGCCCTGGCAAACCGTGCCTTTCTCATGGTGAAAATAATTGGCCAATTTTTTGTCTTTGATGTTGTCCACCATTGCAACGACCATCTTGCGATGGGGCATTTTTACCGGTTCGTATTGATTCATCAGGGTGCCGATCATCACCGTTTCCGGTATGACCTCATTATCATAAGTGGCGGTTACCGCCTCACGGTATTCCAGGGTTGCTGCGGCTATCTTTTTCTGATCGGCTTGCCCGGCCTCTCCGGATACCAACGCCCGGGGTACCATATGACAGTTCTTGCAGGCCGAGGAATCCTGCTGGCGCTTATTTTCAAAGGAGCTGTGGCACCCGGCACAGTTTGGGTCGCTCTGATGAGATTCATGACAACCCATGCAGCTCTGGCTGGCATTCAGCCGGTGCATCGCCTGTTCAAGCTTGACATGATCTCCTTCTTTCGATCCCTGTACCGTGTGGCAGCGGACACAGGCATCTAAGTCAGCATGGTGGCACACGCGGCAGGTGTCATTATAGGTTTCATGGGCCTTGTGATTAAAGGGCACCATGTCCATGCGGGGGGTTGGATTTGATTCCCCGATTTCTTTATTGAAGGTCTTGACCAAAACAAAATCAGGCTGGTTCATTTTCATTCGCGGGATCACCTTCACTTTTTCGATGTGCTCCTGCTCTGTCTGATCATGACAGCCGCCACAGGTGATCGGTCCGGCATTTTCATTCTTAGACTGCTTCTGGCGATGACAGTCAATGCACTGAAGATGAGATGCTGACCGCAAAGATATGGTTTTCTCCCGGGCCTTGTCCAGATGGCAGTACCGGCAGGTACCTTCTTTGCCCTTGGCATAGAAGAGTTTTTGAGTGACCTCATCGTACTGGTGATGGCAAAGCTCGCATTTTTCCTGATTTGCCCTAACGTGTCGATAGTGCAAGGATTTATCCAGTCCGATGGGCTGCCAGGAAGATCGCACGGTGGTTTTATCCCTATGGCAATTACCGCAGGTTACCGGGCCGCTTTTTTCTCCTGCTGCCGCCGTCTCCCTGTGACAGGCGATACAGCCGGTATGGTAAATTTCCATAACATCCTGCCGGGTTGTATTTTTTAGCCGCATATACAGGTAAGACATCCGGTTGTCTTCGGAGAGATGGCAGGCTGAGCAGCTTTGGTTTTTCTTGTCCAAGGCCGCGGTATGCTTTTGATGGAAAAAATTTACCGGCGACCTCTCAAGCTTGCCGAATATCTTTATAGAATCTATGGTGATAATGTCTGCGCGGGCCTCACCGGTGTCTTTGGGCAGCTTTACCAATGCTGCCCCGCAGACAGCGGTCAAAAAAATTGAAACCGCGATAACTGAAACAACAATGCCCGTCCAGCTCAGCAGAATGCATCCCTTCTTCATCTTAACAAAATCCTTGTCTGTTTTCGAATAAACCATTAACGGGATCTGCCCTTGTTCCTGATAACCATTAGCTCTTGAGCTCTTTATTGATAAGATCCTGAATACTCGTTTCGTCGTAGATGTCAAACATCGCCTGGTTGACCTGGTTCCACATGGAGGCAAAAGCACATTTTCCGTCAAACGGACAGTCGCTTTTGGATATACAGGCCACACAATCCACCGACGACCGTGGTGATGCATGCATGAATCTCAGGATGTCCCCGACGGTGATATCCTTTGGCGAGATCTTCAGGTAATACCCGCCATAAAAGCCCCGTTTTGATTCCACCCAGCCGCTGCTCTTCAACTGACTGAGGATGACTTCCAGAAATCGCAGTGGAATAGCCTGCGCCTGAGCAATCTCGGAGATCTTTTTGGGGCCTTTTCCCTGATGCTTGGCAAGCTCGAAAATAGCCCGCAGTGCATATTGATTTTTCTTGGGAGTGATCGCCATTGAGATTTGATTTCCGAATATGGTGCCAAGCTATTTGTCGACTGTTTTGATCGAGATACTTGTCGACTGTTTTGGTCAAGATACTTGTCGACTTTTATAGTCGAGAAAGCCTCCGAAGTCAAATATTTTTTCAACAATTTAATAAGGCTAATTTATTATTATTTTAGCGGGTTATAGAAAATCGCCACAGGGTGGCACTGATGCCGCCTGCTATCCAAAACGTTCGGCTTTCAGAGCGGAGACATAAAAAAGGCAGCCCGTATCCGGCACTGCCTTTTTGATTTTAATGAATGCAAATGGGTTAATTGATAGACACGCGATGGGCCCCCTTCAGAGCCTCCCGGAAGGGAACCGATACTTTTAACACGCCGTCCGTATATTGTGCATTGGCTGCCTTGGCGTTCACCGGGCAGCAAAAAGCCGCGGTGGTAACATAGTCAAAATCATCTCTGGGAGCCGTCAGACTGAAACTGTCATCATACATCCTCAAGTTGATCGCTTCCTTTTTTACACCCGGAATGCAAATCTCTAGATTCAGATGTTGGCTGTCTTCGTCAACATATGAGCAAACCTCGGCGGCCATTTTAAATTTTTCCTCAGCCATGGATATCACCTCCCTGTCACACTTAGGGGAAACATGTTTGTTTTTATCGTTTGGTATTATTGGTTAGCTGTTGGATATTCAAATGCCTATGCGGCGCAGAACCACAAATATCCAAGACATATATTAATGGTAATGCAGACGCGCAAAAAAGCAAGCCGGTGAAGTTGCTGCATGTGTTCCCGGCGTTAGAACCCAAAAACAAACTCTCCCCCGGAAACCATCAAGCCGGGGCAAACCCCATTTTTGCTCAGTGTGGACAGGCGTTTACTGATGAAGTGAAAAAACCGCTCGGCCTTTTAGAAAAATAAATTTTTCATGCTTTGCAGTTTGCCGCGCATTGACTTGGAAAAGATTCGGTCTTAGGTTTACAGGGGCTTCTACGCGTCAGATCACCTTGAAATCCTGTAAAAATAAGCATAACATACTTTGCAGATGCCAGGAGAAAAACAATCATGAAAATCGCCCTGCCCGCAGAAAATCATCCGGCCGAAAACCGGGTGCCTCTGATCCCCGAGCATGTCGCCAAGCTTGTCAACGCCGGAGCCGACATTTCAATCGAGTCAGGACTGGGAAAAACATTACGGATTACCGATGATGAATACTCGGCTGCGGGGGCTTCGGTGCTGGCGGACCGCAAGGCCCTTTTTGCAGAAGCAGAGATGGTGCTGCGAATCGGCAAACCCACTTTGGAAGAAATCGGCATGCTGAGGCGAGGCTGTGTATATGTCAGTCTGCTGGACCCTTTTAATGAAAAGGAACTTATCCAGACATTTGTCGCAAAGAGGATTAGCTCCATCAGCATGGAAATGATACCGCGCATAACCCGTGCTCAAAAAATGGACGTTCTCAGTTCACAGGCCAACCTGGCCGGATATGTAGCCGTGATCATCGCCGCTGAACGGCTTGGCAAAATATTTCCCATGATGATGACACCTGCTGGAACCATCGCACCGGCAAGGGTTTTTGTCATTGGTGTCGGTGTCGCCGGGCTTCAGGCCATTGCGACGGCAAAAAGACTTGGCGCGCGGGTGGAAGCATTTGATACCCGTCCGGTGGTTGAAGAACAGGTCAAATCCCTGGGCGCCCGCTTTGTTAAAATCGACCTGGGAGAGACTGGTCAAACCAAAGACGGATACGCCAAGGCACTGACCGATGAACAGCTGCAAAAACAGCGAGAAGGCATGGCCAAAGTTTGTTCCGTTTCCGACGCGGTGATTACCACCGCCCAGCTGTTTGGCCGCAAAGCACCCCTGATTGTGACCGAGGAGATGGTTCGAGGCATGCAAAAAGGCTCCGTTATCGTTGATCTGGCAGTTGAAAGCGGCGGGAACGTTGCCGGTGCGCAGGTTGACCAGGAAATCGACCGCGATGGCGTCCTGATCATCGGCCTGCGTAATTTGCCAGGACGGGTGGCCGTTCATGCAAGCCAGATGTTTTCATCCAATCTTTACAATCTCGTTGAAGAATTCTGGGACCGCGAGCAAAAGACAATCAACCTGGACTTTGATGATGAAATTATCAAGGGCTGTTTGATTACCCATCAGGGCAAGATCGTGAACGAGATGATCTCAACGTATTATCAGAAAAACGCATAACCAATTGGAATGTTGAAATGCTGGGTTCTGGATTAATTCGATATGGAGTTTGCAAAGACTGGCAGGACGGCGTGTTTTTTTTCACTGATCCCCAATATTCCAATATTTCTGCATTACAGGATTCCATGTGTCAAAAGAAAGACAGCGGTATAAATTTGAATTTCAAAACATTGTGAAAATTCGGGACGACAATTGAAGGAGCCAACAACATGTCTATCGGGCTATTATTCTTCGTCTTCATTTTGGCGATTTTTCTGGGTGTGGAGCTTATTTCCAAAGTTCCCTCCCAACTCCACACCCCCTTGATGTCCGGAACCAACGCCATTTCCGGTATCACCATCGTAGGAGCCTTGACAGCAGCCGGTTCAGGCGCGGATATCTTTGGGTCGGTCCTGGGCGTGCTGGCTCTCATTTTTGCTACCGTAAACGTCGTCGGCGGGTACCTGGTCACCAATCGGATGCTGGCGATGTTTAAACGCAAGGACGGGGAACAGAAATGACAGATTATAGCGAAGCGCTGATCAATCTTGGCTATATCATTGCCTCGATTCTCTTCATCCTCGGCATAAAAATGCTCGGCAAGCCGCAGCTGGCCCGACGGGGCAACCTGGTCTCTTCTTCGGGCATGCTGGTTGCGATAGTATCGGCACTTTTCGAATGCTGCCTTTCCTTTACCTGGGTTATCGCCGGGTTGATCATCGGCGCTCTTATTGGTGTAATTGCTGCCTACAGGGTTAAGATGACATCCATGCCGCAGCTGGTAGCTATTTTGAACGGCTTTGGCGGAATTGCAAGTCTTCTGGTAGGCTGGGAAAACTACCACAGTCAGCCCGACAGCATTCTTTTCGTCAGAATCGCCGTCTTGCTTGCGGTTTTCATCGGCGGGGTCGCTTTTTCAGGAAGCCTTGTGGCCTACGGCAAGCTGGCAGAAAAGATCTCCGGAAGACCGGTTTCATTCAGGGGCCAATTGCTGCTGAATGCGGCAATTGTCATATTAATATTGATTTGCAGCGTCCTTTTCGCTTACAACCCCAGCGCGTTTTATGCCTACGCGCTGTTTCTGCTTTTCATATTGCTGTCGCTGACTTTAGGGGTAATGGGGGTTATTCCCATCGGCGGAGCGGACATGCCGGTGGTAATTGCCCTGTTGAATAGCTATTCGGGATTGGCAGCATGTGCCGCGGGGTTTATCATCACCAATAATGTTCTCATCGTGGCCGGTGCCCTGGTTGGGGCCAGTGGACTGATCCTTACCGGAATCATGTGCAAAGCCATGAACCGTTCCCTGGGCAATGTTCTTTTCGGCGGATTGAAAGCCGGGCCCGACAAAGCCGACAGGGCTCAAATTCAGGGCGAGCCCAAACCCGTCTCTTTCGAGGACGCCTACTATATCCTCGAAGCCGCGGGATCTGTTGTCTTTGTGCCGGGATACGGAATGGCGGTCGCCCAGGCCCAGCATGCTGTTCGGGAACTCGGCGAAATACTCGAGAAAAACGGGGCAGAAGTCCGCTATGCCATCCACCCGGTAGCAGGCCGTATGCCGGGGCACATGAATGTCTTGCTGGCTGAGGCGAATGTCGTTTACGAGCAGCTTGCAGAGATGGACGATGTCAACCCAATCATGGACAGCGTTGATGTGTGCATCGTCATCGGCGCCAATGACGTGGTCAATCCTTCCGCCAGGGAAGTCGCCTCGAGCCCGATTTACGGTATGCCGATCATCAATGCCGATCGGGCCAAAACCGTGATCGTATTAAAACGATCAATGGCAGCCGGATTCGCCGGTGTTGAGAATCCTCTATTCGTCAGGGAAAATACCCGGATGCTGTTCGGTGATGCCAAGGCTACACTGCAACGATTAATTACGGAGTTTAAGGAAAGTTAGACACTATTCGGTATTCACTTCAGCCGCATATTGAGCCCGGTTCTGCAACCGGGGCATTATGAACCGGGTTATCAATCGTCAACGGGGTTATGAAACCGCCGTATACCAAAGGGGTGTTATAAATGCATATCGTCAACAACATCCATGCCTTCATCTGGCAGTCAATGACCGCCAACAACTGCAATGCATACCTGATTGACGGGCCGACCCGGGTGCTTATCGATCCGGGGCACCGGTCTTTGTTCAACCATGTTGAATCGGGCCTGAGGGGATTGGGTCTGGGAATCGAGGATATCGACCTTATTATCTGCACCCACGCCCATCCGGATCACATCGAAGCCGTCCAGTTATTTAAGGACAGGCCCGCGCAGTTTACGCTGCATGAGGTTGAATGGCAATGGGCGACAACAGTCGGCAAACAAATGAGTGCTGCTCTGGGTATCGATATGGACTCGTTTTTACCTGATTTTTTTCTCAGGCAGGGCGAATTGACACTAGACGGCCTCGAAATCGAGGTTTACCACACACCGGGTCACTCGCCGGGGTCGGTATCGCTCTATTGGCCCACCCAGAAAGCATTGTTCACCGGCGATCTCGTCTTCAAGGATGGTCTCGGACGTACCGATCTTCCCGGTGGTGATGGATCAAAACTCAAAGAAAGCATCAAGATGCTTGCCGAGCTGGAGGTGGATTATCTGCTGCCGGGACACATGGAGATTGTATCCGGCGCGAAACAGGTAAAGGCAAATTTTCAGCAAATCGAAAAATTCTGGTTTGGATATATTTAACACCGAGGCCATAAGGGAATTCCGATGGGAGAAATCAAAAGTACACTCGATCTGGTCATGGAGAAAACAAAGCATCTGAATCTCAACAGTGAGGAAAAGCAGAAGCAGTTAAACATCGAAATTGGCAAACACATCAACGGCTTTCTTCAGAAATTTCAGGATGGGACACTGACCCGAGCACAATTGATAGAGGAATGTGCCCGGCTTTTAAAAGGCCACAACCTGTCCAGCAATGCCATTGTTGTTGGGGAAATTTTGAACCGGCTTGACCTGAGCACAGATAACCGGGAATGGATGGACCTGCTCAAGGATCTTTTTGATGTGAGCACAGGTCCACTGGAAAAGCTTTTAGATGCCTATCAGGAAGCTATGAATTCGGTCGCCTCATACCGCCGGGTTAAACTCAGAGAGAATCTCGCTCGAGAGCATCATATTTCCGGCTCTGCGGTTGTTCCCAACCTGGCCGCCGACGCTGAATGGCTTGCGGAATCCGGGGATGTCCGTTCCCAATTCGAGCTCAAACTGGATGAGGTGAAGTCCGGTATCCTTGCGGCAAAGGGTGATTGAATTTATGCCGCATTCCATAAAAATGTTTCGATAATCAGAATGACGGCATGAGTGGTTGGTGTAAAAAAACTCCGACTATCGAAACGTTTTTCTCACAAGCACTATAGGGGGCCGGCACTATTGCGGTTCAACCAGCCGGTCTAAAATCAGCCCACTGAACGTATCCCCGCTGCTGGCTATAAAAAGCCAGCCCAGATGGGTCAGACACATCGCACAGAAACCAACCCGCCACCGATAGCCGGCAAACCAGCTGAATTCATCGGAA
>Ga0209536_100000226_pt1 | contig 88668 bp, 79 predicted proteins | sample DeeMarSeWOR28_12_FD_187461 | JGI IMG/M metagenome (GOLD analysis project Ga0209536, IMG submission 187461) | Marine sediment microbial communities from White Oak River estuary, North Carolina - WOR-2-8_12 (SPAdes) (version 2) | ecosystem: Environmental > Aquatic > Marine > Intertidal zone >... | reverse complement strand
CTGCCGCCGCGCGGGCAAAGAATCCTGTTCCTGCTCCCACATCAATGATCGTCATGCCTTTCCCCGCCCCGAATCGAAGGAGAGTCTCACGGGGAGGAAGCAAGCGGTAGCGCTCAGGGCGCTCGAGTCGCCCTGCCCTGTCAGGAGAGAACTTGTGCAATGGGTATCCTCATCCGAGCTTCGGCGTCTGAGCCGGGCGGACCGTGGGGTGACCCTCCGTCGTCCAGGCGGAGGTACCACCCTGCAGGTTGTAGAGGTTCACATATCCCTCCCTGGCCAGGAGGTGGGCCACTTCATAGGAGCGGTTTCCACTCTGGCAGACAACCGCAATCGTCTCGGATTTTGCGGGAGGCAGCTCCCCCCGCCTCATGATGATTTCTCGTGTCGGTATGTTTGTGACACCCGGGATTGCGCCGAAGGCGACTAGTTCAAACGGTTCACGAACATCCAGCAGGTAGAGCGATTGGTTCTCCTTCAGCGCTGCTGCAAGTTCTCCTGGGGAGATGTTCTTAAATGCAGCGGTTGATGTCTCCACTCTCTTTGTTCCGCACTGGAGCGTCATCTTCCCTTCCTGAATGGCATCGGCAACGGGAGGGAAGAAATCGGCCACGAATGCTACGTACTCCTCCCTTGTCCGTGGCTGGAGAAAGGGATTGGTCCTTTTCTCGTCTCCGAGCAGGGCGGACTCTCTCTCTTCGTAGTCATGACCGGGGAAGATACGGGTGGTATCGGGGAGCGGGAGGATATGGTTGACGATGCTGTCGTACTGATCCTCGGGATTTCCGCCGGGGAGGTCGCTCCGGCCCGCCTGTCCTATGAGAAGAAGGTCGCCGGTAAAAAGCGCATCTTCACAGAGCAGGGCGATGTGATTGTCAGTGTGTCCCGGCGTGTGGAGCACGGTGAGCTGGAGCGATCCGACGGAGACCGTCTCCCCGTGTCGGAGCTCTCTGTCCACCTCCAGACCGGCGTTTGCGCGGAGAATATCTCCTATGCCAAATGCATCTCCCTGACCAACCACCTTCCACTTGTGTCGTGTATTTTCGTGCATCAGAAGGGGAGTTCCGATCAATTTCTTCAGCTCACCGGCCCCGGAGAGATGATCGACGTGCGTGTGTGTGTCGATGACCTGCTCTATCGTAACACCGAGATCGGCTGCGAGGGAGAGGAGCTGCTGGATATCCTCGATATTCGGGTCAATGGCCACCCCCTTCTTCGTCTCTTCATCGGCGACGAGGTAGGAGAGGGCTCCTGTTCCATCGGTGGAACGTATCTGCTTCAGGATCATGAAGGCGTCACTCCAGTAGATTCCGTTATGGCTTTTTCACCCCTGTATGATGCAGAGGGAGGGCAAAAGGGTTCACTGGGGGGGGTGAATTCGGCCGCCTTTCACGTGCCTCCAGGCGATCCCGGCCTCCCCGCCGGCTCGATTCTGTAGGAATGAGTCAGCTTGACGCTCGGTCGCAGCATTGCGGAGACGGCGCAGTATGTCGTGCTGGAAAGCTCGATTGCACGCTCGACGTCTGCTGGCTTGACTTCTTCTCCGTAGATAACGTACTCGATATGAATATCTGTGAACACCCTCGGGTGCTCGTCCCGGAGATGGGCACTCAGGTTGATTTCGCACCCCTGGAGCGGCGAGCGTTTTTTCTGCAAGATGGTGATGACATCACTCCCCGTGCAGCCCGCCAGGGATATCAGAATCAGTTCCTTCGGTCGGATTCCGGCGTCACTCCCCCCGAACTGTTCCGGGCCGTCCATGACGATCCAGTGGTTGGAGTCGGTCTTCCCAGCGAGGGTAATGCCTTGCAGTTGGCGCACATGCGCCTTCTTTTCCTCCATTCTCAGCTCCTTGCTCGATAGTGTCGTGATGGGTCCGGGAGTCTGCGGATCTACTCAAGCTTGACTGTAACGGTGACTGCTCCACGCATATCGCCCTCGCTGTAGTCCACGGCAGTGTCGTCCGGGTAGCGTTCATCCAGGACCCGGAGGACCTCCGGGTCGAGCCGATCGATCGGGCCGTGGCAGGAGAGGCAGAGAGGCTGAACGATGATTGGCTTCAGGTACCGGAAGGTGCGCCTCGAGCCCTCCAGCGTGATTTCCGTATGCTCCCTGTCGGGTTCGAGGGCGCCGTCGCGTGCCAGGATCTCAAAACGCTGAAGTACCGCCTTTTCGTACGGGTCCGGCTCATCCATGGCGCTTCGCCATCTCTCGCTGACCCGGCGGATCGACAGGCGATGGCGGAGCTCGACCTGCTCGGTCAGTACCTGTGCGGTGTCAGAACATGCGATGAGCGCCCGGGCGGGGCCCTGTGATGTCATGTGTTCCGACAGGACCGCCTTCAGGGTGGAGAGGAGATCCTCTGCCGCCGCCCGGCTGCGTGAGAGAGCGACGGCCTGCCCTGTTGTGTCCGCTACGCCTTCGAGGATCGTCTGGGCGGCTGCCGGAGTCAAACAGAGCGACAGCCCACATGCTACGGTGGTGAGAGCTCTCATGAGTATCCATCTCCTTCGGCCGGCACGACGACCTTGCCTCTCGTGGACCGATAGAGAAACGTGAAATACCCCAGTGCCAGGAGCATCCCCACGCTCCACCATATGATTCCGACGCTCAGGCCGTATTCGTGTGAAATGGTGTTGTATACTGTCAGACTGCGGCCCGGATCCGTGGTTGCCGGGAGAACATTCGGGAAGAGGCCGAAGGCTGTACCTGCCAGCGTGGCCGCGATGAAGGTTGCGGATGAGAGAAATGCGAGAGGGTCATTCCCCGTCCGGTTAAAGAAGAGCATTCCACCGAGACCGAGGAGTCCGAGCAAGGGGAGGATGTATGCCCATGTGTGGAGAGCGTAGTTGTCCCAGATGTCGGGTCGTATGGCTGTCGTTCCGATGAGGGCTGCTGTCGATGAGAGCACGACCCCCCACCAGCAGAAGCGGGCGGTCATGCGGGCACGGTGCTGGATGGACCCGCTCGTTTTCAGGGCGACGAAATTTGATCCGTGCGCGCTCAGGGTGAAGAGGCTCACCAGCCCCATTATTAGGGTGAACCAGTCCAGGACGCCTGCCTCGGCTTGGACCGTGAAGCTTGTCCAGAGCGGCGTGAAGAAGTATCCGTCTTCCTGGAGCGGGACACCGCGAATGACGTTGCCGAGCGCCACGCCGAAGAAGAGCGCGAGAAGCAGACTGCCAAGACTGAAGGCACTGTCCCAGAAGCTCTTCCAGAGGGGGTCGTGAATCTGGTGGCGGAATTCTATGCCCAGCGCGCGAAGAATGAGCAGCCAGAGGACGACCATCAGGGGAAGGTAAAAACCGCTGAAGCTGGACGCATAGAGCATGGGGAACGCAAAGTAGAGGGTCCCGCCGCCCGCGACGAGCCAGACTTCATTCCCGTCCCAGACCGGGCCTATGGCATGCAGAATCGATCTCCGCTCCGCATCGTTTCTGGCCACGAAGAGATGAATGGCTCCCGCACCCAGGTCGAATCCGTCCAGGAGCGCATAGACGGTGATCATGAATGCGACAACAGAGAACCAGAGAATTTCCATACCACTATCCTTCTGGCGCTGTGTGTGGGAGTCCGCGCGTGTCGGGACTGGGTCCGCTGTGTATCATCTTCACGACGACAAAGAGGAACAGCACGCCGATAAGGAGGTAGAGCCCCAAGAAACCGAGAAGCGTGAAGAGGCTGTTCCCTGCTGAGACGGTGGCTGACGTGCCGTCCGCCGTCCGGAAGAGACTGTACACCAGCCAGGGTTGGCGGCCGAGCTCCGCGGTCATCCAGCCTGCGGTGTTTGCGATGAAAGGAAAGGGGAAGGTGAGCATGAGGATCCAGAGAAAACCCCGGGAATCGTAGATGGTCTTTCTCCGAATGAGGAATCCCCCGATGATCGCTATGGTGATGAAGATGGTGCCCAGCCCGACCATGATATGGTAACTGTAGTAGAGAAGAGGGATGTTGTCAGGCCAGTCCTCCCGTGGGAAGGCGTCGAGTCCTTTTACTTCCGCATTCCAGCGATAGTAGGTGAGGAAACTCAACATGTTCGGAATAGTGATGGGATTGTCGAGCCGGAGCTTTTCCATATCCGGCTGGCCAATAATGACCAGTGACGCTCCCTCTTCGGTTGTAAAGAGCCCTTCCATTGCCGCGAGCGTTGCCGGCTGGTATTCCGCCACGTTCTTGCCCTGGCCGTCGCCTGTGGGGAAGATGAGGACAGCTGATGCGATGAGGCCGGCGAGCACCCCCATGCGGACGAAGAGACGGCCGTACTGGGGAGTTCGACTCGCCAGAAGGTAGTAGGCACCGACCGATGCCATAACGAAGGAGGCAGTTACAACGGAGCCGGCCATCGTGTGAAGATACTGCCATCCAATCCAGGGATTGAGCAGCAGTCCCCAGTAGCTTGTCAGCTGGACCGTGCCGTTCGGGGCGATGCTGAACGCGACGGGATGTTGCATCCAGGCATTTGTGGCGATGATGAAATAGGCGGAGAGCCAGGCGCCGATGCAGACCAGGAGGGCAACAATGAAGTGTCCGACCTGGCCAAGCTTCTTCTCTCCGAGGATGAGCAGGCCCAGGAAGCTCGATTCGAGGAAGAAGGAAAACATTCCCTCCATCGCAAGGGTCTGTCCAATAACCCCACCCGCAAAGGTCGAAAACCGCGCCCAGTTCGTCCCGAACTGAAACTCCATAGGAATTCCGGTCACCACACCCATTGCAAAGCTGACCGCGAAGATCTTCACCCAGAACCGGGCGCTCCGGTTGTAGATCTCGTTCTTCGTCTTGAGGGCCAGACCTTTCAGCACGACAATGAGTAGCGCCAGTCCCATCGTCAGCTGCGGAAACAGGTAGTGGTACGTTACGGTGAACGCGAAATGGAGTCTGTGAATCGAGAGGGCTTCTTCCATGCGAGAAATGATCCTGGCTCTGTGAGGGAGATCTCCGCTGAGCGGAAGAGGGACAGGAGCACGATACTCCGCGCTGGCACGGTAAGGTATGAAAAGCCGCTGTGAGAGTAAAGGCAGGCTATCGCAGGAGTGCATGCAGCTGGTCGAGGGCTTCTCCGCGCGTTGTCGTCGACGGGTTCCAGTATGCTCCCGGTTCCCCATCGAGGAACATGGAGAGCCGGTCAAGGAGGGAGGAGCGGACAACAAGGACGAGAGGGGCTTCAAGATCTCTGAGGAGTTCCCGGACAGCGGGAGCCCAACCCTCTCCGCGGAATTCCAGCGGTCCGATCTCGTCGATGCAGACGACGTCCACGCCGGCAAGGAAGCGAGTGCTGAGCGCCTTCCTCCCGAAAGCAATTCCGGAGGGAAAGAAGGAATACGGGCCCGCCTCGGTTCTCCTCCCCGGGTTCCCCGACCGGCAGAGAGGAACGGAGAGTCCGGTGCGCACATCATGAATATCGTATCCCAGGCGCTTGCCGTTACTGATCACGGCAGGGGCAAGGATTCCTCCCACCGCCCAACCCGATCCCTGCAGCTCCGTGAGGAGACGGAGGAGAAAACTCGTCTTCCCGGCTCCCCGGTCTCCCGTGAGTACAATGGTGGTCCGCCTGGCTGCTGCCTCGTCGTCAAGCCTGTTCACCCACTGCACAGCGGAGGAGAGAACACATACCAGCGCATCTGAAGGGTGGAGAACAGACCGTGGCTGTCTGCCGAACGCGTCTATTGTCCGGGGAAGTGCCTGGAAGGCGACTCCGAGCGCGCTCTGGAGTCTACCGAGTCCCCTCTGAAGGAACCAGCGAACGACCTGAGGATTGCGCAATTCGACGCTAATTGAGGAGAATGCGACGATGACGAGTACTGCCCGGAGGGTCATCCGGAGGCCGATGACGACTCCATGCCAGCTCCATCCGGCCTCTGAGCTGCCCAGTCCACCCAGGAACAGCCCTGCAAGGATGGCAATGACGGCGAACTCGATCCAGAGTCGCGGTCTGGCAAAACGTCTGGTGACTCGTCGGTACCGGAGCAGAGCAGCCGCGGCATAGGCTGCCACAGGGAGGACGGATACCCAGAGAGGGAGCTCTGCAATCGCCAGGAATCCCGCCGCCAGAGCGACGAGATGTCCGAGGAGGGCATGCACGGAGAACTTCTGTCCCGGTTCCACGGTGTCGAAGTCAAAGCCCGACTCCGCAGGTGGTACACCCGTGGCCCGGGGACTGACGCGGAGGGTTCTGCGAGCAACAGCCATTCCAGCGAGCGCCATTGTGCCGCCGATCAGAACACTCACCACAAAGAGGGCGGCGATCAGATCCAGCGGAGCGAAGGACTCAATGTTGAGTCCCTTGACGACGTACTCGTGCAGTGTCAGATAGAGTCGGGCGGCATCCATACCGTAGGTTATCATCAATTGCAGCAGCTTCTGGAGGAGCGGGACCGCCGCAGCAATCCCGCCGCCAAGGAGGAGGCCTGCCGGATGGGACCTGAAGAGGCGAACCATGAATTCGAGGAGGAAGGCCTCCGTCAGGATGCCCAGCATCGGCCCGATGATAACAGCACTTGGGGAGAGGGACTTCATGAGAGCGCATATGAGGCCCGTGCGCCAGATGAGGCCCGGAATGGTCCAGATGCGAAAGCCGGCGACGAGGATGCAGACGCCGGTCGAAGCGAGATGGGTTCCCGCGAGGGGAAATCGAAGATTGTGGAGGGAGGTGCCGAGCACAACTTCGACTGCGGCCCATACGCTGCCGAGCAGCGCGGCCCGTCGCCAAACTGAACCAGCAGGGAGGGTCAAGGTTCTCTTGTTTGTGCGGCCTCGAGAGCTGCCGGATCGTTGATGTTCCGGAGGAGGTCCGGATGGAAGAAAGAGAGTTCCCCGGTAACGGGGACTGCTGTCGCGTCCACGGTTTCCAGGAAGCTCAGTAGTGTGCGGGTTCCCCGGGCGATGCAGGCGTCGAGTTGCGGCAGGCATGCGCGCCCATAGACTCCACAGAGAGGATGGATCTCCTTCTCCTGCATCGCCACCTTCACTGGCGTCCTGGATGGGTACCGGAGAACATAGCGGACCAGCTCTTCTGAAACGAAGGGGGTGTCGCACCCCAGAACGAAAACCGCAGGGGCATCAAGGGTTGCGAGCGCGGAGTGGATGCCGCCCATGGGCCCGATCCCCCTGTGGACGTCGGGGATGACCCTCAGGCCAAGAAAGCGATAGGGCCGATCCTCATCTGACACGACGACGACCCTCGTGAAGACGCTGCTCAGGGTGCGGCTCACCGCCTGGATCATCGGTGTTCTACCGACGGTGACGAGGGCCTTGTTGCGGCCCATTCTCGTGCTATGACCGCCCGCCAGGACTGCACCCGCGACGACATCGGGCTTATCTTCGAACATGGAGCACCTGCTAGTGCTCTTGACGGTGTGAGAGATCAGAGTTTCTCTGAGTGTTCACTCAGGTACCGGGCAACGCTGTCTGCAGATTCCTTTATTCCCACCTGGCCTTTTTGCCATCCGGCATAACGGCAGTGGCGGTGAAAGCCGGTGTTTCGTGCGTGACCAGAACGCTCATGGGTAGCTCCTTCTCGTAATCGTCTGCACAAGGTGAACAAGAGTGGAATCCTAATGAAGGAACATGCAAACAATAAATCTACCCCTCTGAAGGGACAGATTCAATCCTCACTTCTCCCTTCGTGAAGGGGAATAGCCTTACGGAACTCACCTACGAGAGAAGCCCTCCCGGACAAGAGGAGGGCTTCTCTCGCTGGCGCGGATCCAGAAGTTGCGCTACTTGCTCTTGTCGGGATACTCGGGCGGCGGAGGAACCCGGGGCGGGTTCACCTCAAGCTCTGCTAGAATAATCTCTATTGCCCTGTTCAGCTGTTCGTCGATCCCCTCGTACTCTTTTGCAGGATCATTGTCGACGACGATATCAGGTTCGACTCCGACCCCCTCCATAATCCAGGATGTTCCGTCGAGGTCATAGCGGGAGAATTCCGGCCTCCGGAGATACCCGCCGTCAAGTAACGGGAGGGTGCCGCGGATACCGACCACACCGCCCCATGTGCGTTTCCCGACGACGGGACCCAGCTTGTACTTCTTGAACCGGTAGGCGACGAGGTCGCCGTCGGAGGCTGAGAACTCATCGATGAGCATGACCTTCGGTCCCATCATGGCTCCTCCCGGGTCGAGGCTTACGGCGGTGTTGCGGGCGATTTCGAGCATTGCCACTTCCCGGCGCAGTCGCTCAATGATCTGGGGCGACACGTTTCCGCCTCCATTCCCCCGGACGTCAACGATGAGTCCCTCCTTCCGAACCTGAGGGTAGTAGTATTTGACAAACTCGTTCAACCCCTTCGAGCCCATATCCGGGATATGGACATACCCGACACGGCCCTTTGTAGCCCTGTCGACTTTTTCGATGTTTGTCTGGACCCAGTTGAAGTAGTAGAGTTCCTGCTCGCTGTCGGTCAGCGTGACAGTGGTCGCTCTGCTCCCCTTTTCCGTTGCCTGGCCGTTCACGGTGAGCACCACCTGCTTGCCGGCTCTTCCGACAAACGCGGCGTAGATGTCCTTCATCTCTTTTGTCGAGGCGCCGTCGACGGCGATGATGTAATCACCCTCCACGATGTCGACGCCGATCTCCGTGAGGGGCGAGCGGAGCGTCCTGTCCCAGTTCTGTCCTTCGAGGATTTTCCGGATCCGGTAGTAGCCCGAGCCGGGGTCCCGTTCGAGCTGCGCGCCGAGGAGTCCGGTCATGATCCGCTCCGGCTTTGGCTCATCTCCCTCGCCGACATAGGCATGTCCGACATTGAGTTCGCCAATCATCTCACCGATGATGTAAGTGAGATCGGCCCGGTGGTTGACGTATGGCAGGAGCGCCTCATAGCGCGTCTTCATGAGCTGCCAATCCACCCCGTGGAGGTTGGGCGCATAGAGGAAGTCTCTCATCTGCCGCCAGCTCTCGTGGAATATCTGGTCCCATTCGGCACGGCGGTCGAGGATGACCTTCATGTCGCTCAGGTCAAGATATTCCTCGATCTTCACGGGGGCAAGCGGAAGATCGATGATGGCGTACTTGCCCGCCTGCCCCAGGAGCATCATCTTGCCGTCCGCGGAGATCTCAAAGCCGCCAGCATCACCCAGTTCGGTCTCCTTCTGCTTCTCCAGGTCGTACATGAGCAACTTGGCTTTCTCGTCTTTGCTCCCCTGGCGGATGTAGTAGAGTGCTGACCCGACCGACTGGATGTTCCGGTAGTTTGCCGCGCTGACGGGCAGTTCCGCGATGCGCTGTGGCAGGCCGTCAAGGTCCACCGTGACCGCTGCAGTTCCCTCCTTCTCTTTTGCTTCGCTCATTCCCTTCTTTCCGCCCTCTTTCTCTTCCTGGATGATCACCTCGTCGCTCTTCGGCTCGAACGGTGAGCGGGTCGCTTTCGCGAGCGTCACGAGGTAGAGCTTCTCCGTGTCGAGATAGACGTGATTCCACTCGGTCCAGCCCATCGTGGGGGCAAAGGTTCGGCTCGAAGCAAAGAAGAGGTACTTCCCGTCCCTGCTGAAGGCCGGGCTGTTTGAAGCGAACCAGCCGCTCGTGACCTCGATATTCTTCTTGGTCTCGAGCTCATAGAGACGGATTGTCGACATCCGTTTCTCTTCAGGCCGGTGGTAGGCAATCCACCTGCTGTCCGGCGACCACGCATACTGGGTAATTTCCCACGCGGTTGCCTGGTCCACATCGGTGCGCTTTCCGGAGGCGACCTCCACGAACTGCAGCCGCTGTTTTTTGTCGGCCCAGAGGAGCTTCTTGCTGTCGGGCGACCAGATGGGCTGGTACTTGTAGGTGTCGCCGCCGGTGGTGATCTGCCGGGCCGGTGCTCTACCGTCTTGCGCGACAACGTAGATTTCATCTTCGCCGGTGGCATCAGAGATGTACGCGATCCACCTGCCGTCCGGGGACCACTTGGAATTGCGCTCGTGTACCCCCGAGGTGCCTGTGAGATTTCGTGTGATGCCGTGCTTCCGGGGGACTGTGAAGACATCACCGCGGGCGCCAAAGAGGGCCCTCTTCCCATCCGGCGCGATCTCGTAGTTCGTGACGCTCGCGCTGACGTCTCGCAAGCCGCCGCGTCCGATTGCAAAGTCCTCGTAGATGACAATCGGCACCGCCCTGGCCTGTTCTGTGGCTAGATCCATGTGGTAGATGGCGCCACCGTTTTCAAAGACGATGGCCTTGTCTCCCACAGAAGGAAACTTCACGTCGTACTCGGTGAAGGCGGTCAGCCTTCTCGTTTCCCCGGTCGCCAAGTCGTGTGCATAGAGGTTCATCCGCTTCAGCTCGTCCCGGTCGGAGAGAAAGTAGATCTTCTCCCCTCCCCACATGGGGATGATGTCCTGGGCGGGGTTGTTCGTGAGATTTGTGGTGCTCTTTGTTTCGAAGTCGTACAGCCAGACATCGTCGGCCTGTCCGCCGCGGTACCGCTTCCATGTGCGGAACTCACGGTGGACGCGGTTGTAGACCATTCGCTTCCCGTCCGGAGAAAAAGAGCAGAAACCGCCTCGGGGAAGGGGAAGTTGCTCGCTCAGTCCGCCGGCGCGGGATACGCTGAAGAGGTGTCCTTTGAAGTCGTTCGCCTCCCGCTGTCGCGACCGGTAGACGATGGTGTTGCTGTCCTGCCAGGCCATGACGACGTTGTTCGGCCCCATGCGATCCCACACATAATCGCGGGTGAGGGTGGCCGTATAGGTCAGCCGCTCGGGTATGCCGCCCTCGGCGGGCATGAGGTAGACTTCGGTGTTGCCGTCGTACTGGCCGGTGAATGCGATGAATTTCCCGTCAGGAGAGAACCGGGCAAACATTTCATAGCCAACATCGCTCGTCAGCCGGCGGGCAGTCCCGCCGCCCGTGGTAACCGTGTAGAGGTCGCCGGCGTAGCTGAAGACGATCTGGTCGCCGTGAACGGTCGGGAACCGGAGGAGTTTCGTCTCGTCCTGGGCGGGGCTGAATCCAACGATGCAGAGAAGGAGTCCAATGATGGAACGATAGTGTTTCATGTGCGTCCTCGAAAAAAGTGATGAGGGATACCAACAAGCCGCTCTATGGGAGAACTGGGATCAACACACCACATACGATTGATCCGGGAGAGCAGAAGTTGCGGACCGCGTTCGCCCCGTGCGTGTCCTGCAGGCAGGAGAGCGATCGAGGACGGGTCCACCAGCGGGGCAGTGGTGGCACCCCGCTGGTGCGCAGGACCCTATTGTTTCAGAAGTTGAACCAAGCCGGTGACCGTTGCCTTGGCGTCACCGAAGACCATCATGGTCTTCTTGTTGTAGAACAGTTCGTTGTCCTCTCCTGCAAAGCCGGGGTTCAGGCTGCGCTTGCATACCATGACGGTCTGGGCGAAATCTGCGTTGAGGATCGGCATGCCGTAGAGCGGGCTGTCCTTCTTGTATCGTGCTGCAGGGTTGACGACGTCGTTCGCGCCAATGATTAGGGCAACATCCGTATTCTGAAAATCGTCGTTGATCTGATCCATTTCGAGAAGGAGATCGTAGGGGACATTTGCCTCGGCCAGGAGCACGTTCATGTGTCCGGGCATGCGTCCCGCAACCGGATGGATGGCGTACCGAACGGTCTTTCCCCGTGCGATGAGATTGCTGGCAAGCTCTTGGAGGACGTGCTGCGCCTGGGCGACGGCAAGCCCGTAGCCGGGGATAATGATGACCGACTGCGCGTTTTCAAGCATGAACGCCGCGTCATCGGGTGTGTACCGCACGACGGTGCGCTGCTCTGTCTCAGCTGCCGGCCCCTGGTAGTCGGTCCCAACGCCCGCAAACAGGACGTTCCCGAGCGATCGGTTCATTGCCTTGCACATGATGTTCGTGAGAATGATTCCCGAAGTTCCCACGAGGGTGCCGGCAATGATGAGCACATTGTTGGAGAGGACAAATCCGGTCATTGCTCCCGCGAGTCCGGAGTAGGAGTTCATGAGCGAGATGACAACCGGCATGTCCGCCCCGCCTATCGGTATGACGCTCGTAACACCGAGAATGGCGGCGAGGCCGATGATGATGGGGAGAAGATAGCTCTTGGATGGGTCCAGCACGAAGAGTACGATCAGGACAACGACGACCAGCAGCAGGAGGGCGTTGGACTGCTTCTGGAGAGGGTAGAGCACGGGTGCCCCACCTATCGTGCCCTGGAGTTTTGCCGCTGCGATCATGCTGCCAAAGAATGTCAGCGTTCCGATCAGAAGGCCGAGACCCATTGTGATCAGGACATCAACGCCTGCAAAGGCAGCGGAGTCCCCCATGCGTAGATACTCCGCATACGCGACCATTGCCGAGGCGCCGCCGCCGAAGCCGTTGAGCATGCCGACGAGCTGGGGCATTGCCGTCATCTTCACCCGTACGGCAAGGGTGAGTCCGATGGTGCCGCCGATAATGAGTCCGGCGATGATATAGGTATAGTCGATGACTCTCTGGTCGGTCAGCGTGACGACAATGGCGATGAGCATGCCAGTGGCGCCCAGCATGTTGCCGCGGCGTGCCGTTTTCGGTGAACTGAGCATCATCAGTCCGAGAATGAAGAGGACCGAAGCGAGAAGATACGCAAAAGCTGTTATGACATTCATCGATCGGAGTTCCTACTTTTTTTGTTCCTCGACGTTTTTGGTTGGCTGTTTCTTGAACATCCCCAGCATCCGGTCGGTCACAAGAAAACCGCCCACAACGTTGATCGTTGCGAGGATCACCGCGGCAAGGCCGAGGTACATGCTGAGTTGCGCATGGCCCTCTCCGGCGGCAATGAGGGAGCCCACGAGCGTGATTCCCGAAATGGCGTTGGAGCCGGACATCAGCGGGGTGTGGAGCAGGGGCGGAACCTTGCTGATGATTTCGACGCCGACAAACGTCGCAAGAACAAAAATGTAGATTGACACCATCAGTGTTTCAGTCATTTCCTCTTTCCCTCCTTTGAAAACGCTTTTCTGACACTCTCATTGACAATCTCCCCGTCACGCGTTATACAGCTCCCTTGTGTCACCTCGTCGTCAAAGTTCGGGCCTGTTGCGCCTTTCGGGAACAGCGTCTGGAAGAGGTTGACGATGTTCTTTGCATACATCTGGCTGGCGTGCACGGGGATCGTGGCGGGGAGATTGACCACGCCCATAATCGCAACGCCGTCCTTGATGACGGTCCTGCCTGCCTGTGCCAGCTCGCAGTTTCCTCCCTGCACCGCAGCCAGGTCAACGATCACTGAGCCGGGGTGGAGGAGCTTCACCATTTTTGCGGTGATCAGGACGGGTGCGCGTTTGCCGAACACCTGGGCGGTGCTAATGACAACGTCGGTTTTCGGCAGATGCTCGGCGATGGTCTGCTGCTCCTTCTTCAGAAACGCCGCAGAGAGTTCCTTTGCATAGCCCCCGGCCGTCTCGACGTCTTCGGGGATCTCCATGTCGATGAACGTCGCGCCGAGGCTCTTGACCTGTTCCTTCACTGCGGGTCGTGGATCGAATGCCTCGACTCTTGCTCCGAGACGCTTTGCGGTGGCGATCGCCTGCAGCCCGGCGACGCCGGCTCCTAGGATGAGGACATTTGCCGGGGGAACGGTTCCGGCGGCGGTCATGAGAAGAGGAAACATCTTCCCTAGGTAGTCGGCGGCCAGGAGAACCGCCTTGTATCCGGCGACGGTCGCCATAGAGCTGAGGGCATCCATGCTCTGCGCGCGGGTGATGCGGGGAACATACTCCATACTGAAGGAGGTTACCTTTCGCTTGGCAAAGGCCCGGAGGGTCTCTCTGTTGTCGAGTGGCGCGAGGAAACCGACGTAGTATCCCCCCTGTCTGATCAGTTCTGCCTCGTGCTTCGGCGTTCCCTTTCGCCGCCCCGGCGGCTGGACCTTGAAGATGACGTCTGCCTGCTTGTAGAGCGCCTTGGCGTCTTTGATGATGCGCGCTCCCGCCTTCTTGAAGGCGTCATCGGGAGCCCCGGCCTGCGCCCCGGCTCCCCCTTCGACCAGCATGTCGTGTCCCTCCTTCTTAAGGAGAGAAACCATGCTGGGAAGCAGCGCTACGCGTGTCTCGCCAGGCTGGATTTCCTTTGGGATACCGATCTTCATTGTTGGTGTGAACCTTTCGATTGATGGGAACGGGGTGAGGAACAAAAAGTCGTGCAAATGTAAGGAAAAAAAACCGCAAGCTCAATTCTACACCAGGCCAATTCGGCTTGAAATGTTGGTGACATGGCGCTATCTTTCCCTGGAGGGTGATCGGTGAAACGTTTCTTCATACTGCTGCTTAAGATCGGACTGCCGTTGATCGCGGTCGCAGTCATTACGTACGTGTACCTCTACACGCAGGATTTCAGCGACTACTTCGGTGAGAGGAAGGGCGTTCTGGCGGGGGTGTCGGTTGAGCCGGCCGGTTCGGACACCTTCTTCGAGAAATCGTGGCTCAGACTGGAGAACAGCGACGGGTTCAGCACCCTGTGTGGACTGCTCGTGCCGAAGGGACGGCCGGGTTTCTCGGGTGAGGGAGATTCGGCTGGATCTCCCGTGCGAGCAACGCGCTCTCGGCCAGGGAAGCGGTATCCGGCGATCATCCTCATGGGAGGCAAGACGACGGGGAAATATGCTGTCGACTACGCCCTGGATATCCAGGACGTGATTCTCGTGGCGCCTGACTATCCCTATGAACCGAGGGACTCCTATTCGGTCATCGAGTTCGCCGCTGACGTTCCGGAGATCCGCAAGGCGATTGTGGACATGATCCCGTCGGTCATGCTGATCACCGACTACCTCTGGCGTCGACCGGATGTCGATACAACGAAGATCGTCTTGCTGGGATACAGCTTTGGGGCACCCTTTGTGCCGTGCATTGTCGCTCATGACAGAAGGTGCGCCGTAGCAGTCATGGTCTACGGGGGCGGCGATATGGGTTCACTCATCAGGCACAATGTGGCCCGGTACGAGGGGGCGCTCGTGAGTGAGTGCGTTGGACGTCTCAGCGGATTGCTTCTGCAGCCTCTGGAGCCGCTTCGCTTCGTGGAGGAGATCTCCCCTATTCCGCTTCTGATGATCAATGGAGCCAAGGATGAGCAGGTGCCCAGAGAGAACACGCTGATGCTCTATAGGGCGGCGCGGCAGCCAAAGAAGCTCATCTGGCTGGAGTCACGCCACGTTCACCCCCGGAATGTGGAGCTGACCCGGCGTATCATCCAGACGCTCAAGAGTGAGCTCGTCAACCTGCAGATCCTCCAGCGCTATCCCTCTCCCTGAGGCAGGCTCCAAGAGGGAGGCGTTCCCCCCCCCTGCGCACATCACGTCCGAGCTTTCAAGCGTTCGTAGATGGAGCGTTCGCCGAGAGCGGCGGGAAGCTGCTGCTCTTCTGCTTTCTTGCGATCACGGGCGGCAAGGAGAGCAAACTCCCGTGATCCATCATGGGTGAAGAGCTCCGGGACCGGGTGTCGGATGCACGCCAGTATCCGCTCGGAGACCTCATCAGGCGGGAGCGCACCTTCGATGGCTGGAAGAGTGATGCCGCGTTCGGCGGCAATCTCCCGGATAACGGGGGCGGACTCTGAGAATAGAGGAGCCATGGGGCGGCCTTCTGTAACGAGGGCCCATTCGGTTTCCACCCCTCCCGGGCAGACAGCGGAGGCATGGATGCCTGTTTCGGCTAGCTCGAGGCGAAGGGCATGCGTAAAGCCAACGCAGGCGTGTTTGGCGGCAACGTATGCACTATTGTATGGGAAACCCAGCTTCCCTGCGATGCTTGCGATGTTGATGATGTGTCCGGCTCCCTGTCTCTTCATCTGCCGGAGGGCAGGTCGAGTCGTGTACCAGAGGGCGAAGACGTTGAGCGCAAAGATGCTCTGGAGCACCTCGTCCCCGGTGTCTTCCACCGAGGAGAAGTGCCCCCGGCCTGCGTTGTTGACGAGGATATCGAGTCGATCAAACTCCTCAACGGCTCTCTGAATGAGAGCCTCCGCCTCGTCGCGAACCGTAATGTCACAACGGTATGGAATTGCCTTTCCGCCAGCCGTGTTGGCGCGCCCGGCTACCTCTTTCAGCATGTCGATGCGTCGGGCCCCGAGGACGAGGCGGCATCCCTCGCGTGCGAGTCGCACGGCAAGGGATGCGCCGATGCCTGAGGAGGCGCCGGTGATGACTGCAACCTTTCCATTGAGCATGCTCAAGAATCTCCGGCGGGTTGTGCAGGGTCGAGTCCCGGTGGGATGGAGATATCCTCCGGGACAGTGGAATCGAGCGCCCACGTCTGCCCAACACTGTCAAGCACAATCCGGCCCGGTTGAGTGGAGGCCGCACGCTTCAGGCGCTCCATCGGCTCGGCTGTCGGTTCCTCGCTCTGAATGAACGTGGCCCAGTGGATGGGAAGGAGGTGATAGGCACCCATCTGATCGGTCATGGCGAGAGCCTCTTCGGGGCTTGCGTGGTTCCGGATCCAGGGATCGTACGCGCCGATCGGCATCATCGCGAGGTCAATGTTCCTCACCGACCTGCGGAGAGCGCTGAAGCCCTGTTGATAAGCGGTGTCACCCCCGAACAGGAGGTTGATACCGTTCTTTGAGAGGAGATACGCATTGTAACTGCGACCATCTCTGTATCCACGGGATCTGTCTCTCTCCCACGGGTAGCGCCAGCCGAAGTGGCGGACCTCCAGAGCTTCCACGCGAAGGTCTCCGAGAGATGTCCATTCCCCCCAGTCGAGCTCGTATACCGTTTCGAATTCCAGGTCCTGTATGACATCAAATGTGTTCTTCGCAAGGATGACCGGGGTTGACCGGCTGAATTTCTTGAGGGTGGGGATGTCCAGATGATCAAAATGGGCGTGTGAGATCAGTATCAGATCCACCGGAGGCAATTCCTCAAATGCCAGGGCTGGCTGGATGAGTCGTCGGGGACCGATGGTGAAGATATCTGCAAAGGTGAGGCCGATTCTCTCCGAGAGGACCGGATCGGTGATGATGCGTGTTCCAAGAATGTTCAACAGGACCGTGGCGTGCCCAATCCAGGAAGCGGTGACCGTCGAGTCGCTCCAAAGGGCGGGGTTGGGCCTGAACCGTGGAGCGATGATCGGGTCGTCGTTGGCGAGCATCTCCCAGCGGGATCGTCGTCGGCTTTCCGGTCCCGCAAGGGCGAGGGGAGAGCCTGCCAGGGAGAGTCCTGCTGTCCGGATGAAGTTTCTTCGCGAAATCATGGCGTGTCCATCATTCTCTCTAACAAAATCAAGAATGTCAAGATTCCGCCCGGGCGGCCATATTGGTCAGCCCTGCAGACGGCCATACGCGGCATTTGATCTATAACATGTTACAGGCGATCTATTAAAGTAAGAACAAAACTCCTTGCGTCAAGCTCAAGAATCTACTATCTTAGCCGCAGGCCAGATCCTGTCCTGGAGAACGTGACAGATGAGAGGACCGTTGCCTCAGAGACACATTTCATGGAGGGGGAAATGAAAAGTTCTTCATACAGCCCGGGTGCCGTCTCATCTCTCGTGCGAGCCGCCGAGGATTACCTCTCCGTGGGCAACCTCTCGCAGGCAATGGAGCAGCTTTCGCAGGCCAAGAAACTCGCGCCCAATAATGAGATTGTGCGGACCATTATGGAGAAGGTTCGTACGCTCCAGGAGGCGGAGAAGAGGGGAAGCACGCGTCAGGAGCTCCCGGGATCTGATCCTGCGCTGGAGAGTGGTCGTTTTCTCTCCGTGACGGTTGGAAAGCAGTTTGAGCAGGGCATAAGGGGGGAAGGGGAGAGACCTCAGGAATCAGAGGCCACTGTTCGGATGCGAGTCCGTGAACTGACCGAAACTGCCCAGATCCTCCTGAATCGCGGGCTGCGGGAGAGCGCGTTTGACGCGCTTATGAAGGCATACCTCCTGGATCCCCTCAGCCCTGACGTGATCTCTTGCGAGAAGCGGATACTCCCTCTCTGGGAACAGGCGCACCAGCAGGGGGTGTCTCCGAAGGCGGCTGAAAGCGAAAGCCTTGCCGCCGACCCCACACGGAAACACCCGTTCGGCCCGGCCAAGAAGAAATAGAGGTTCGCCAGGGTACTGCACGCTGCGGACCTACCGGATAGAAAAAGTGCGTCCGCACCCGGACGGGCATCACGTTCTGTTACCTGGATCACAGAAAATTGGCGGAAAGCGTTGCATCTTCAGAACAGGACCGGGAGAGCTGTTTCTCCTTCCCAACCCCGTCTTGTCACTGAAGAGCACCTTTTCCACTTCTCTCTAAACGTACCATGGCAACCAAGAAACAGGGTTTTCGAACATCTGCCCCCGCGCACTCTGTCGCATTCCTGGCGAATGTCCGGAAGGCGGAGCACCTCATTGCTGCGGGCGAATACACACTGGCCCTCCAGAGACTCGCTGACGCTCAGGACCTGGAACCGCTGAACCAGTACCTGCCGACGTTGATTCAGCGAGTGACTTACCTCAGGAACACGGCCGGGCACAGCACCCGGATGTCGACTGGAGCTGCGCCTCAGCCTGCGGCGGCCCCGTCAGGTGGGGAATCATCGCTTCCGCGGGTAAGTGTGCCGGCTACTGTCACACCGGAGGGGGAGGGGCAGAGTGACCATGCCATCGAAGCACGGGTCAAGCGACTCACTATCGTAGCGACGAACCTCTTTGAGCGGGGGTCGTATGAGTCGGCGTTTCAGACGCTTGTAAAGGCGTTTCTCCTGGCTCCCACGGATCCTCACGTCGTCGAATGTCAAAAGACACTCCAGCCAGCGATACGACTGCTAAAGGAGAGGGGGAGTGTTATAGGGTTGGATATCGTGCGTGGTACGCCGGGACAGAGCGTCAAGAGATACGGCAACGTTGGTGTCGGCGAAGACGAGGTGCAGAGAGCTGATGCTTCAGGCAGTCCCTCGTTGCTGCTCCGTCAGACGCATCTGTCGGAAGTGGTGCCGGCAGTGCAGGAGGGCCGGTTGGAGATGCTCAAACAGCAGAAGGAGCGCGAACGGAGCGAGCGGGAGCGGGCGATGTGGCGGGAGGCATCCGGACCGTTGAAGGTCTACGGTCAGCGCATCGAGGGCGTAGGTGTGGACAACGAAACCTCCAGTACAAGAGAAAGCATGAGACGGCAGACCAGCTTCTTCGCGAAGCTGAAGCAGGGGAAGTTTCTGGGCTGACCCATCCCCATTGCACCCCGGTCTCCTATCAGGGCCCGGTTCAGTCTCTCTGCAACTCCCCGATGAAAACCCTCTATCTCCCCATCTTCTTCATTCTCTCTCTCTTCTCCACCACTCTTGCCGCGGAGCAGGCCAGCATCTCAGGCGTGGTGCGTGACGCCGCCAGCGGCGACACTCTCGCGGCGGCGATAGTACGCGTGCTCGGAACCTCTTTTGGCACCATCACGAACGAGCGTGGTAGCTACTCGCTTGTTCTGGAGATGGGAAGACGCGAATTGGTCTTCAGTTCTCTGGGGTACCGTGCGGACACGGTTGCGTTTGTCCTCAGGGCGGACACCCTCCTGGACGTTTCCCTTGTGCGGTCGCCGATTGTGCTTCCCGAGGTGGTTGTCTCCTCGGAGGATCCTGCGATAGGGATCATCCGGAGGGCAATAGCGAACAAGCAGCGGTGGCGTGACCGGCTCTCTTCGTACGTACTGGATGCCTTCACGCGCCAGACGCTCTTCCGTGACACCTCGATCGCAAGCATCACAGAATCCTACACCAGGGGGTACTGGCAGAGGGGAGACACTCTCCGGGAGATTGTTGTTCAAAGGCGACAGACTGCAAACATCCCCGAGAATGAGAACTTTGCATCGGTAGGGAGAATCCTGGATTTCGGTGAAGAGAGGATCCGGTTTGCGGGGTACAGCTTTGTCGGACCTATTGCCGATGACGCGTTTGACTACTATGACTACAAGCTGCTCTCGACGCGGGGCTCGGGTGAGGAAGAGGTGCACGAGATCCAGGTGCTCCCGCGTTCACGAAGTGATCCGCTCTTCATCGGAACCGTCGGGATTGCGGGGAGATCTTCTGCGCTGGTCGGCGTGGATGTGCATCCGAACGAAGCTTTCCTTCTCCCTTTTGTCAAGAGAGGCGTTCTCCGGTACAGGCAGGAGTTCAGCCTCTACGACCGTTTCTACTGGATGCCGGTCGATATCCGCATCGAGGGGGAGTTCGAGATCGGCGTTCTGGGTTTCTCGATTCCCAGGATCACATTCCAACAGACCTCGGTCATCTACGGCTACGAGATCAACGCCGCGCTTCCGGACAGCATCTTTCAGAAGCCGCGTTTCTCTGTCGATTCGTTGTCGGTCCGTTCGGATACGACACTGTGGCAGGACGTCAGAGTCCTTCCGCTGAGTCCCCGGCAGGAGAAGGCGTATGCCGAGCTGGACAGCACGCAGACACTGGATGTGCAGTTTCAACCGGGGGGCATGACAGCTACGCTGGGGGGGAGCTCTCTGGCCGGCTTCTTCCTCCGATATGCCGACATAGGATTCAATCGGGTGGAGGGGTTCCGGCTGGGAGCCCGCGTTGATGTTGATAGCATCGCGGGCGTTCTGGATGTGCGGACTGGGTTCGCCTATGGTTTCTCGGATCGATTGACAAAGTACTCCGCCGGTGTAACGGTCTTCACATCAGAGGAGAGGATGTTCGGCATCGGCGGGGATATCTACCGCCGGATCGACCACCGGCCAGATCTGGGGTACTACGCAACACTTGTCAATTCGCTGACCAGCGTTCTCGCAAAGAACGACTACTGGGACTACTACCGTGCCGAGGGGTGGGACGTCTTCTTGACGGGAAGGCCATCCCGGCTGATCTCGGCCAGGCTCTCGTTTGCTTCTGAAGAGCACCGATCCATTAACAACACCACAGAGTTCGGCCTTTTCTTTCGATCACGTGACTACCGCAAAAACCCCCCAGTGGAAGAGGGCCGTTTCAATGCTCTCCGGCTCTGGGCCCGCCTTGGCGCAGATCCGGTTCCCCTTGAGCTCGCCTGGAGAGATGCTCTGGAACTTGCGGTAGAGTATTCCGAACCGTCTCTGACGGGAGGCGAGTTCGATTTCCTGCGCTACTACGCCGTTGGCTCCATTGCCGTGCCGACCTTCGGACAGAGCTTCTTCCTGAAGCCGGTGCTCCGGCTCCGGATCTCCGCGGGGTCGTCCACGGGGGATCTTCCGGCGCAGAGGCTGTTCGATCTGGAATCAAACCTGAGTGGCATTGCGCCGTTCGGAGTCCTGCGGGGAGCCAGGGTGAAAGAGTTCAGCGGAACTTCGTTTGTCTCCGCCAGCGTCGAGCACAACTTTCGGTCTATTCCTTTCCTCGCGCTCGGTCTCCCGTTCCTCTACGAGAACAACCTGGAGCTCGTTCTCCACGGGAGTGCGGCGAGAGTATGGAACAGAAGCCCCTATCCCGTGGCACCGACCGGCGGCTGGTACTACGAAGCAGGCCTTGGAATCAGTCGCATATTCGAGCTCTTTCGGGCAGACATCACGTGGAGGCTTTCGGACCCGAAGGGGATCCGACTTACCGTTGCCACCGCGACCATTCTGTAGGGCAGGATATCGGTGCATGGGGACCGGCGACTTTTCCGAAGAAAAACCGTACCTTGGCGTGACGTCACCCATCAGAGGGAGCAGAGTTCCATGAGCCGTAAGAAAATCCTCGTTCTGGGCGCGACCGGATACATTGGCGGCAGGCTCGTACCTCGACTGATCCAGGCCGGGTACCCCGTCCGATGTCTGGTGCGTGATCCTCGCAAACTTGGAGGACGGGGCTGGCACGGCGTGGAGGTGGTTGCGGGAGACGTCCTTGAGAGAGATTCACTGGATGGGGCCCTCGAGGGGTGTCACATTGCATACTACCTTGTCCACTCTATGGGCGGCGTGGGGGGCGATTTCATTCTCCGTGACCGGACGGGGGCCGAGAACATGGCCGAGGCAGCTGCCGCGGCCTCACTGGAGCGAATCATCTACCTTGGCGGGCTGGGTGATCGATCAACCGCCCTCTCCCCGCATCTGCGGAGCCGCAATGAGGTTGGTCGCCTTCTGGCTTCTGGCTCCGTGCCCGTCACGGAGTTCCGGGCGGCCATGATCATCGGGTCGGGAAGCGCCTCGTTTGACATGATGCATGCCCTCGTCAATCGGCTCCCCGTGATGGTCGCGCCGAAGTGGGTGGAGACCCGCTCCCAGCCGATTTCCGTCCGCGATGTTCTCCAGTATCTCCTTGACTGCCTGAGCGTGCCGGAATCCACGGGTGCCATGATTGATATCGGCGGGACCGATATTCTCTCGTACAGAGAGATGATGCTCCGGTTCGCCCGGCTCCTGCATCTCCGCCGGTGGATAGTGGTCGTGCCCGTGCTCACGCCGCGGCTCTCCTCGCTCTGGATGAATCTCGTGACACCCATCTCCGCCTCGATTGCCCGGCCCCTGATCGAAGGTCTGAGATCCGAGATGATCTGTGAGAACGATCTGGCCCGCAGGCTTTTCCCTTTCGAACCAAGAGGGTTTGAGGAAGCCGTCGTGAAGGCGCTGCAGCGTATCCAGGGCTTCTCTGTCGAGTCGACCTGGTCTGACGCCACCAGCGTGGTAAGAGGGGATGAATCTCCTCTGGAGGGGGAGCGCCAGGTGCTGTCCGACACGCAGAAAGTCGAGGCGTCGGTGCCTGCAGAGCGGGTCTACAGAGTCTTTGCGGGGATCGGAGGTGCGAACGGGTGGTACTATGCTGACTTCCTCTGGAAGGTCCGAGGGTTTGTGGACAAGATGGTCGGGGGGGTGGGTCTGCGGCGGGGAAGGCGGCATCCCACCGCACTTGGCCCCGGTGAGGCCCTCGACTTCTGGCGGGTGGAGTCCGTCGTGCTGGGTGAGAGAGTCCTCCTTCGGGCAGAGATGAAGGTGCCCGGGCGAGCGTGGCTGGAGTTCAGGGTTGAGCCTTCGGATCCGGACCATTCGATTCTGACCCAGACGGCCCTCTTCTACCCGCGGGGGGTATGGGGACTTCTCTATTGGTACGGCATCTACCCGATCCACGTGCTGGTCTTTCGTGGCATGGCTCGCGCCATCGTGCAAAGAGCAGAACAGGCATGAAAGGAGTGCCGAGTTGAGGTCTTTGGAATTATCTGCGATAATGGGTATATTCTACGGTTTTTGTTCAAGCATGGAGGCATCACGACATCGTGGCCCGTCGAAGAAAAACAGATAGAGAGATCGATGCGCTGATCAGTGAGTTGCGCGCGCTCGCATACAACCTCTGGTGGTCGTGGAACCCGGCCGCGCAACAGATCTTCCAGGAACTCTCCCCGTTCTTCTGGGAGCATGTCAATCACAATCCGGTGGAGGTCATCAACTGGATCAGCGGGCAGGAGTTGCGCGGGAGGCTGCAGAACCCCGAATTTTTCGAGAAGGTCCAGAAAGTCTGCAGGGGTTTTCATGCGTACCTGACCAGCACGAGGACATGGGGAGCGAGGAACGCCAGATCCCTGAAGAATGCCCCTGTGGCCTACTTCAGCGCGGAGTTCGGTTTGCATGAGAGCCTCCGTATCTACTCCGGAGGACTGGGTATCCTTGCGGGTGACCACGCGAAGTCTGCAAGCGATCTGGGAATTCCCTTTGCAGGCGTGACCCTCTTCTATCGGCAGGGTTACTTCCAGCAGCAGATTTCGAACGAGAGCTGGCAGCTGGAGCGCTATCCCAGCCACGATCCCGCGAAGCTCGCTATCAGGCTCGTCCGCACCAAAAAGGGAGATCCGCTCGTTCTCCCTGTGGAGATAGGAGATGACGTGGTGTACTTCCAGGGATGGGAGGTCCCTGTCGGTCGGGTGAGCGTGTTTCTCCTGGACACTGACCTGCCGCAGAACGACCAGCGTTTCCGCGATCTCACCGCACACGTGTACGGCGGTGATCAGTGGAACCGGATCTCCCAGGAAATCGTGCTCGGGATCGGCGGTGTTCGTTTCCTCCGCGCTCTCGGCATTGCCCCCTCCGTGTTCCACATGAATGAAGGACACTCTGCGTTTCTCACGCTCGAGCTGCTTCGCGAACAACTGGAAGCCGGGAAGCCTCTCGGCCGGGCCGTGGAGTTCGTGCAGAAGCACTGTGTGTTCACCACGCACACCCCGGTTCCGGCGGGTCATGACCGCTTTGATCACCGCCTCATGGACGGCGCATTGGGCCGCTTTGCCACGTCACTCGGCATGGCGACGGAGAAGATGATGGGTTTCGGCCGGATAACGCCGGAGGACAAGAACGAGACCTTCACAATGACCGTGCTGGCCCTGAGGATGAGCCGGAGGGCCAACGCGGTGAGCGAGCTGCACGGGAGAACAAGTCAGGAGATGTGGAAGGACCTCTACCCCGGAACACCTGTTTCAAAGGTGCCGGTTGGCCACATCACCAACGGCGTGCACGTTGCGGGGTGGACATCACCCACCGCGTCCCGGTTCTGGAGCAGACACCTCGGGCCCCGGTGGATCGACAAGCTGACCGATCGGGCGTTCTGGCGGGAGGCGCTGAAGCAGAAGAAGATCTCGGACGAGGAGCTCTGGACGTTGCGTACGGGACTTCGGAGGGAGCTCGTGGAATTTGCCCGCAAGCGGCTGCGCGATCAACACCTCAGACAGAACGCGAATGACTTCGACGTCTATGAGAACGTCCTCTCTCCCGACGTGCTGACGATCGGTTTTGCCCGGAGGTTTGCAGCCTACAAGCGTGCCCCGTTGTTCTTCCGCGATCTCGAATGGGCCGTCCGCACCCTGCACAGTGCGGAGCGACCCGTGCAGATGATCTTTGCGGGAAAGGCCCATCCCAGGGACGAAGCCGGAAAACGATTCATCCAGGAGATCGTGAATCTCAGCAAGCGCGTGGACCTCTTCGGGCGGGTGGTATATCTGGAGGACTACGATATCAACGTGGCCCGTTATCTCGTGGCGGGGTCCGACGTGTGGCTGAACACCCCGCGTCGACCCATGGAGGCATGCGGGACGAGCGGGATGAAGGCGATGATTCACGGCAGTCTCCACGCGAGCACGATGGACGGGTGGTGGCGTGAGGCGTTCGATGGGAAGAACGGATGGAAGATCGGAGAGGATGCCGATGCAGGGTCGGAAGACCTTCAGGACGAGATCGATGCGCTGTCGCTTCGCAGCGTGCTGGATAACGAGATCATTCCTCTCTTCTACGATCGTGGGCGGGACGGAGTGCCGCACAAGTGGCTGAAGAAGGTGCGTCACGCGATGGCCACGTTGATTCCGGTCTACAACACGCATCGCATGGTCATGGAGTACGCCAAGGAGTTCTATCTGCCGGTGAAGAAGCGGTAGTGCGCGCGTCATCGTTCATCAAACGGAGACCGATATGAAGCAGACTCTGACCATTGCTGCAGTGCTGGCCCTGCTCGTTGCCGGTTGCACGGCTGGCGGAGGTGGTGATCTGGTCGTGGTCTCGAAGACGCTCAAGAAGCAAGCGCACACTGTTGGTGCTGAGTTTGGCGCGATGGCGACATCCGTCGAGTCTCTCTTCTGGGTAGAGGGGAGCCTCAAAAACGCTGGTCAGGAGGAGAGGAAGAACGTGGTCATCCGCTTCACGTGCACAGACGGCACTAGTACGCACATCCTGGTGGCGCAGGTTCCGCAGGTTGCCCCCGGCGCGACCGTACCGTTCAAAACCAGGAGATTCCGGACGCCGGGAGAGATCCAGATGGTGGACGAAGATCCCGAGATCTACGCCGACTGACTGCCGGCGGGCGGGCCGGGATGTCTGGAGGGTGGCCTCGGGGCCCTGGTCCCCCGCGGAGGTGTCCTCAGGGATTGACGACCAGCCTGCCTCCCTTGATTCCATCAATCAGAGTTGCCGCAACCCCCCCCAGCCACATCGTAGACGATCCCCTGAAACGTTGGTGTCGCGTGGAAGCTGACACTGTAGGAACAGCGGGGTCAGATCTCCCCCCGGAGGGATTTGGTGATGACCTCCGCCTTCGAGTGGACATGTAGCTTCTTGTAGATGTTCTTGATGTGGAATCGGACGGTGTCCGAAGAGATGTGCATCCTGTCGGCGATCAACTTGTAGCTGAGACCATCGACGAGGCCGACGACGATCTCCTTCTCACGGGGAGAGAGCAGTGAGCTGGGGGCGGCTGATGCACCGGGTGCGAAGAACTCTATAACCCTGCGGGCGATCTGCGGGGACATGGGGGCGCCGCCGGCGTGGAGAGTCTCGATGGACTCCTTGATTTCCGGCAGGGGTGTGTTCTTCAACAGGTATCCTGATGCTCCCGCCCGAAGCGAATCAAAGATCTTGTGCGGATCACTATAGACCGTGAGCATGATGATGTCGATTTCGGGGTACGTTTCCTTGATGAGCCGTATCCCGCTGATGCCGGACATGCCCGGAAGGCCGATATCCATGAGGATGATGTTGGGGGGAAGCTCCTGTTTCAGCCGGCTGAGGAGCGCTTCGACCGAGTCGCACGCGATCTTGCAGGAAAGGTTCGGCTGGGAATCCAGGTAGCGGCGGATGACACTACAGATGTCCGCGTCATCTTCAACAATGGCGACGTTGACCATATCAGAAGATACGTTGGAATTCATGAAAGGAAACCCCCATAATCATGTAGTGGAGTTAGAGAGGAGCCCGGACCAGCCGGATTCTTACACCATTGTCATCCGAGAGGGTCAGCTCTCCTGCGATTCTCCGGGCCCGCATCTCCATGTTCCGGAGCCCCTGCCCGCTCCTCCGGTGTCCGGCGGCGAACCCCTTCCCGTTGTCCTGAATATCCATCACGAATGATCCGCCCCGGTTGGACAGCCGGATCGTGATCCGGGAACCTCCGGAGTACTTCGCAGCGTTGGTGATCGCCTCCTTGAAGATGAGGAAGACGTTTTCGCGGAGCTCCACCGGAAGTTTCCCGTGATCGTCGAGGCCATCGATGTGAAAATGCGCCTCTATCTGTCGTGCCCCGAGTACGCCGGAGGCCGTTTCCCTCATCCGGTCAAGCAGGTCTCCGATCGTGTCGTTCCTGGCATCGATGGACCAGACAACGTCGCTCATGGTTGTTACGGTGCTCCTGCTCATATCGCCAATCTTGCCCGCGAGATCGGCCGCCGACGATCTGTCCGGATTGTCTTTCAGGAGGTCGGAGTAGAGGGCGATTTTCGTGAGAGACGAGCCCACCTCATCGTGGAGGTCGCTTGCGATACGGACCCTCATCCGTTCTATCTCGACGAGCTTCTTCAGCCTGTACCGGTAGAGTATCCAGAGCCCCAGCAGCGCTGCCATACCGGCAAGCGTTTTGAACCACCCTGTGTCCCAGATGGGAGGAACGATGGTGATGATGAGTGAGGTCCCGCTGTCGTTCCATACGCCGTCGCTGTTCGAGCCGCGGACCTGAAACCTGTATGTTCCTCCGTCGAGGTGAGAGTAGCTCACATACCGCCGGGTTCCTGCGGAGACCCAATCCCTGTCGATTCCTTCCATCCGATACTCGTAGCGGTTCTTTTCCGGGATGCTGAAGTCGAGAGCGGCGTACTCTATGGAGAAGAAGAGCTGGTCGTGGTCGAGAGTAATGGAGGGAGGTCTGGTGGGCACGAGCCGGAGGGGTTGTCCGAAGACCATGAACCGTGTGATGACGACCGGCGGGATGTGGGAATTATGGGGGATGCTGTCGGGGTGGAACGCATTGAACCCGTTGTTCCCCCCGAAGTAGATCCAGCCCTTCTGATCCCGTGTGTGTGCTCCCCTGTTGAAAGAGTTTCCCTGAAGTCCGTCAAGCACTTCGTAGTTTTGAAAGGTGCTGGTGCGAGGGTCAAATCGTGTGAGACCCGCGCCGGTGCTCAGCCAGAGGTGGCCCGCACCATCGGGGAGGATGCTGAACACGGTGTTGTTCGGGAGCCCGTCCCGCTCTGTAATGTGCCGGAAGCCCCTGCCATCGAAGCGGTTCAGGCCGTCCTGTGTTCCGACCCAGAGGATTCCCTGGTGGTCTTCAGCCATGCAGAGGACAGTGTTGCTGCTGAGCGATCCGGGGTCGCCCGGGTTGTCCCTGTAGCGAACAAACCGGCCGGTAGTAGGATCGTACCGGTTCAGATTGGCACCCCAGGTTCCGACCCAGAGGTTCCCGCGGCTGTCCTCGAAGAGGGACCAGATGTGATGTCCGCTTACGGTGGCGGAATCTTCCGGGTTGTGCCTGTAATGGATGAACTGCCGCGTGGCAGGGTCATAGCGGTCGAGCCCGCCTCCGTTTGTGCCTATCCACAGCGTGCCTTTGCGTGTTTCCAGAACAGCCGTCACATCGTCGAGCGCGAGGCTCCCAGGGTTTGCAGGATCATGCCGGAAATGCCGGAACGAGCCGACGGCGTGGTCATACCGGTTCAGTCCGCCGCCGCGCGTTCCGATCCAGAGGTCGCCGTTGCGGCTCCCGGCAATGCAGAGAAGGAGGTCGCTGCTAAGAGAACCAGGGCTGGAGGAACGGTGGCGGAAGTGTTGAAAGCCCGCCGAGCCGGGGGGGCGGTAGTTGAGACCGCCTCCGAGCGTTCCCACCCAGAGCCCGCCCCTCTCGTCGGCGTGAAGGGCGTGGACCTTTCCGTTGCTCAGGCTGTTCGGATCGTTTGGCTTCGGAGAGACGATCTGGAACTTGTATCTCTTTGGGTCGTAGCTGGAGACGCCCCCGGCCGTCCCGACCCAGAGGATCCCGGAGGGATCCTCGAAGAGCGACTGGATCTCGTTCGAGGGAAGGCTCTGCGGATCCAGTGGATCATGGAGGTATCGTATGAACGTTTTCCGATTCTCGTCGAACCGGTTGAGGCCGGCATCATAGGTGGCGACCCAGACCGCCCCCCCGGAGCCGACGTAGACCGAGCGGAGCAGATTGCTGCTGATGCTCCCCGGGTCGCCCGGGTCGTGTCTGTAGGTGGTGAACGTCTCGCTGGTACGATCGAGGCAACTAAGTCCGCCTCCCCATGTTGCCAGCCAGAGGTTGTCGTTTGAGTCGAGGCACATTGACCAGATTTTGTTTCCGCCCAGGCTGGAGCTCTCGCTGGGATCATGGATGTACCGTCTGAGGCTCCCCGTCTCTCTGTCGAGGCGGGTCAGCCCGTTCCATGTGCCTATCCAGAGAATTCCTTGGCTGTCCTCGACAATGGATGCGACGCGGTCGTCGCTGAGCGTTTGGGGATCGCCGGGATCTGCCATGTAATGTACAAACCGTGCCGAGAGGTTTTCTCCGGAACGTTGCGCGATGTCCAGGTGGTTGAGCCCTCCATACCATGTTCCGATCCAGAGGTCCCCTTCTGCGTCTTCATAGAGTGCGGTGACATTGTCACTGCTGAGGCTGGTCGTATCCAGGGGATCGTGCCGGTAGCAGGAGAAGCGGTCTCGGGACGGGTGGTAGAGGTTCACCCCCCCCTTGAACGTCCCGACGAGGAGGTCTCCAGTTCGACTGCACTGCAGACGCCAGATGTAGCTATCCGCCAGCGATGTGCTCTGCGCCGGATCGTGCCGGTAGGAGGTTATGGAGTATCCGTCGTACCTGTTCAGGCCGTCCTCGGTCGCAAACCATATGTACCCCTGCTGATCCTGTGCGATCGCGTTGACCACCGACTGGGAGAGCCCGTTGCTCGTGGTGAGGTGGCGAAAGACGAGCTCCTCCGGATGCGATTCGGCCCTGATGCAGAGGGCGACACCGGCCGTCAGGAGGAGGAGTCGCTGCAGCCGTCTCATCCCTGCTCCTCCATCAGATCGACCAGGCGCTGAAGATCTGCATCGAACAGAGAGAGTAACGTACGCCGGTCTTTCGCTGCGAGGCGGGTCACGCCGGAGGTATTCTCCTGTGCCTGCTGGGGAGTCTTGATGCCCGGGATGACAGTCGACACCTCCTTGAAGCTGGAACAGAAGCTGAGCGCGAGTGAGGTTTTGGACATGCTGTTTCCCTCGGCAATGGTCCAGACCTTCTCCAGGAGCGGCAGCGCAGCCTCGAGGACCCCGGGCGTGAGTCGAAAGGCCCGGTGGTCGTTCTTTCCAAAGGTGGTTCCCAGGCTGAACTTCCCGGTGAGAAGTCCGAACTGGAGCGGCATTCTGACGATGATGCCGTACCCGGCTTCCCGCATCCTCCTGAGGAGCGGGATAGCCCGTTGGTTAAGGATGTTGAGGACGAGCTGGAATCCGTCTCCCTGCCTGTGGCGGATCATGTGCTCCGCTTCGGGGAACGGCGTGAAGGTATTCAGGGAGAGACCCCAGTAGCGGATCAGACCCTTTCGCTGGAGCTGCTCCATGGCGTCGATGCACTCGCCCTGCCGGAGGTGTTCCACGCGTGCCGAATGGAGCTGGTAGTAGTCGATACAGTCACGCCGTAGTCGCTTCAGGCTCTTCTCGCAGGCACGAAGGATATGATCCCTGCTGTAGTCGAGCGTCAGAGAGCCGTCTGACCCCTGTCTATGCCCAACCTTGGTGGCGATGACAACATCTTTTCTGTTTGCGAACACGCGACCGATGAGTTCCTCAGAATGGCCAAGCCCGTATATGTCGGCGGTGTCATAGAACGTCATTCCACACGCAAAGGCCTCCCTCAGCGCCTGCTCCGAGGTCGCGTCGTCAACGGTCCCCCAGCCGATGGGCTGGGATCCTGCCATCGCCGGGCCGCCAATTGCCCAGCCGCCGAAACCGATGGTGCTGACCCTCAAATCTGTCGATCCGAATTGCCTCTGTTCCATCATGGCGTTCTCCCTCCTGTCGTCGGATTGCCGGATGCAGTCACTCCTCATCCACCAGCCAGCTGTTGAGGAGCATGTCGGGCATGCCTGCAATAAAACGGGAAGGCTTCGAGAGAACGAGCCCCGTCTCACGATCGTAGATGTTGATGGGGTATGTGATGAAGAGGTTTTCCTTTGCGCGCGTGCAGGCCACGTACATCAGGCGACGCTCCTCTTCCATGGTATCATCGTTCATGGCCGCACGCGTGGCGGGGAAGCGACCTTCAAGGGCGTAGATGACAAAGACGCTGTGCCATTCCAGACCCTTTGCGCTGTGGATTGTCGACAGGACGAGTTTCTCGTCGTCGCTCCCGGGTGCGGTGATGTCGGCAACACTCTCGGCAGCGGGTTCGAGGGCGATATCTGCAAGGAAGGCGGTGAGTGTTCGGTACCGCTCGGTGATCTGCTGGAACATCTCCAGATCCTTCTTCCGCTTGGTGTAGTCGTCATACCTCTTGGCGAAGATGGGATGGTAGTAGTCGAGGAGGATCTGCACCCTGTCGGCAGGGGAGAGGTGATCCGGGGCCATGGCTCTCAACGTGTCAAAGAGGTCGCGTACCCTGTCGGGATAGGCGCTGTAATCGGTCCAGAAGGTGGGGAGCGTGGTGGGGGTCCCCCCTGTTCTGGTCGTGACGCGCCGGGCCAGGATATCCCCGATAACTTTCTGCGCGGTTCGAGGGCCCACGCCATCGACGAGGAGCAGGATGCGATTCCAGGCAACCGCGTCACGGGGATTCTCAAGGACGCGGAGGTATGCGATGAGGTCCTTGACGTGGGCGGTTTCCATGAACTTGAAGCCGCCGAACTTTGCAAAGGGGATGTTTGCCTTGTTTAGTTCGATTTCGAGATCGAAGGAGAGGAATCCCGAACGGAACAGGACGGCGATCTCATTCAGCGGGACGCCCTCCTCGCGGAGCTCCAGGACTTTCTGGACGACAAACTTGGACTGTTGGTTCTCCTCGGACGCGACGACGATGCAGGGAAGATCACCGCCGGCACGCCGGGTGAAGAGTTCCTTGGAGTACTTGTGACGCTTCATGCGGCATCACCCCTTCTCTGTGTCTGTCTCACGAAGTGCACGGACGAGCGCGCTGATGTAGGCGGGTGTGGTTCCGCAGCATCCTCCGATCAATGATGCCCCGGAGGCGTACCAGCGGACGGCGTGCATGGCATACTCTTCCGCCGGCACGTCACGGGTGAACTCCCAACCCCTCTCCTGGTCAGGGAGGCCGACGTTTCCGTACACACCGAAAGGCAAGGAGGTCGTTCGCGCGAGCCGCTCCACGGCAGACGGGAGATGTCGCACCGAGCTGCAGTTGAGGGAGACCGCGGCGGGGCCCGACGGGAGTATTGCATCCACAGCTTCCTCCAGAGGTTCTCCGCCATAGAGGTCTCCCTTCGCGTTGCAGAGAAAGCTGACGACGACCTCTTTGCCTGTTGCACATGCGGCCGCGCAGGCAGCGGTGGCTTCACGGAGTGTCCCCATCGTCTCCAGGAGGATGAAGTCCACACCTGCGCGCGCCAGGCGGTTCGCGAGTTCACCGTGTTCCTCCTCCAGTTCGTTGTGCGGGGGAACGAGGTCGGGCCGGTAGCAGTCTTCCAGCGGCGCCATTGACCCCGCGAGGAGGATGTGCCTATCGGGAAACGTTGCGCGTGCCTGTCGCGCGATGTCCACGGCCCGTTCCGTCAGGAGGCCGGACTCATCCGGCAGTCGTGCCCGGCGGAACGTCCGGCGTGTTGTCCGGAACGTATTGGTGGTGATGATATCAGAACCTGCCGCAATGTACTCCCGATGAATGGCGAGCACGACCTCGGGGTGTGTCCTCAACGACCGTGCCGACCAGAGTGGAAGGCCGGTGTCGATTCCTCTCCGCTGCAGCTCGGTCCCCATGGCCCCGTCGAGTATCAGAGGACGCTTCTCCTGCAGCGCTTGCGACAAGAGTCCGCCTGTCATGCGCGTGCCCGTCGGAGGATTTCATTCGTCAGGTTGAGGATCGGTTGTGTGCTGCGGTAGTTCTCCTCCAGTTTGATAGTCCTGCAATCTTCGAATTGTTCGGGAAACTCCAGTATGTTGCGGATCGTTGCACCGCGGAAGGAGTAGATTGCCTGCGAGTCGTCGCCCACCACCATGATGTTTTGATGCCTGTCGGCGAGGAGAAGGACGATGTCCGCCTGTATGCGGTTCGTGTCCTGGTACTCGTCCACCATGATGTACTTGTACCTGTCGGAGAGGGAACGTCGCACCCTCTCATGGTCACGGAGGAGGGCGCGCAGGTGCAGAAGGAGGTCGTCGTAGTCCATCAGGTTGTGCTTCGCCTTGTAGAGTTCATAGGCCTTCTGCAGCACGGTGATCTCGTCCAGGTAATCTGCAAAGTGAGGGTACTCGCTCTCGACAACCGTCCTGATGGATTCGGTGGTGTTGACGGATTTCGAGAATATGTCAAACAGTGTTTGCTTTCGCGGGAAACGCCTCTGGCGCGTGTCCAGCTTCATTTCCGTCCGGAGGAGATTGACAACGTCTTCGGCGTCACCCTGGTCCAGAATGGTGAAGGAGTTATCGAATCCGATCAACGGGGCATACTGTCTCAGCACGAGGTTGGCGAACGAATGGAACGTCCCGCCGGCCACCTTTTCGCAGCGGGAATCGAGAAGCACGGACGCGCGCCGCAGCATCTCCTGCGCGGCACGGCGTGTGAAGGTGAGAAGGAGGATGGTCTCGGGTTTCACGCCGAGCTCTACCAGGTAGGCGACCCGAAACGTGATGGTGCGGGTCTTTCCAGTGCCTGCGCCGGCAATGATCAGGTGAGGTCCGTTGACGGAGGTGACAGCTTCGTGCTGTGCGGGGTTCAGTTCATTGCGGTAATCAATGAGGAACTGCTTCCGCGGCGAGGCGGGAGATTCCTTCTGAAACACCGACTTCTTGAGAGTGTATCTCTTCATTCCCGGGGAATGCTCCGTCCCTCGATGTACACTGGCTGGAATTCGACCGTGGCGCCGTTTCGTTCGACGATCTCGCGTATGCGCAGTTCGGCCGTCGCCTGGGCCTCCTCCAGGATACCCGAAGCCTCAGCCCGGGAGCGCGCCGTCCCGGAGAGCTCCTCCACAGCCCGTTCCCGATCCTCGTCGGATATCCGGTTCCACCATCCGCTCTCGTCGCGGAGTATGTCATAGTGGTTCATCTGGAGCGAGAGGAGCCGGGGGGGAGGCAGCGAGGCGATCACCCTCAACGGGTTCTTCCGGATGTCGACCTCGAAGGGCTGGCGCAGGTCGAATCCCGCCTTGGCGGTGTAGACCCCCTTCATGTGGAGCGTCTTTGTGCTGCCCAGCCAGGTGTGCGACCAGAGGTGGTCAACGGTGACCGTCCTCGAGACGGTTGCCACCTCGAGGATGGGGGTGTTCTGCTCGATGATGACGGTCTGGTCAATGCTGACGCGGGGGGTGAAGTTGAACAGCTCGCGGATGCCCTCCGCGGTGTTCCGCGCCAGATCAGTCGGGGCTTTTATCAAGACGATGTAGGCCGCAACCGCCACCCCGATCAGGAGGATGGCCGACGCGGCGGCACCCACGATTGCCCCGATGCGCATTCCCGACCTGTCATGTGATCGCATCACGCTCCTCCTGGAGCTTCCTGTTTCTGCCGAAAATACCTGAATCCTGCAAAACCGAGCGCGAGAGCTCCAATGGCTGTCCCGGTGATGGGGGTGGGGACAGCTGCCAGCACACCCAGAAAGGATGATACCGCCAGCGCCCGCCCAGTAGGGTCACCTTTCATGAACTTCTGGATGAAGAATGAAGGGAGCCCGACCGCCAGAAAAGCGAGCGGGATGGTTGCCGTCCAGGCGAGAACCGCCCAGTCGGCGAGAGTCCAGAGATTGTCGATGATGATAAGGAGAAGTGCGGCAAGCGGGTGGATGAGTGGTGCACCCCTTGCGCTCTGCTCCTCAGAGTGTTTCAGCGGGGTAGGTGTCGAGGATGTCAAGGATCGCCTCAATGGTTCGTGGAGAATTCCCTTCGGCCCGGTTGTTCACGTATGCATAGAGGGACTTTCCCTCGGCAATGCAGCGTCGGACGCTCTCGGCGAGCCCGGTTCGCAGGTCGGCGTTCTCCTCCTTAATCCTGTCGTAGGGCTGGAAGAGGTCGACCGCTTGCTGATAGGATCTGCCCGGCTTCAGGAGTGCGCGCGCAACCGAGAACTGCGCGGTGAGCACTCCGGCAAGTTTGATCTGCTCGACAATGGGAGGCATTCTCGTCCAGTTGTTCAGCAGGTGAGCCACGCCGTGAGAGGAGAGCAGAGCCAGGTAGTCTGCGGTCAGGAAGTCCTTGTTGCGCAACTCGATTGCGTAGTCGTATCCCTTGGGAAGACGTGTGAGGAAGCCGTCGATGAGTTCCCGAAAGGTCTCAAAGGTGACGCCGGAGTTTGGATAGAATGTTGAAAACTCGAAGATGATAACCCCGCGTTTCTTCTTCAACTGCTCGAGAGGCTCGAGAAATGCCTTCTCGAAGAGGCTGACGTTCAGGAAATCAGGATTTTCCCTTCCGGCGTTTGCCCCGTGTCTTGGAAGGTTCGGGTATCGCTTGATGGTGATACGGTCTGTGACTTTCAGAGAGACGGTAAAGGTGTCCGGAGTCTGTTCGTGGATGATGTGCATCTTCTCCGGGCTGGGGAAGTCATAGAGCGCGAAATCCGCGCAGACGGTCGGGAAGAGCTCTGCATATTCAGAAAGGCACTCCTGATCGAAGAGCCGTTTAGTGGGGTAGGTGCGGTTGTAGACCTGGCCCTTCCACCCTGGGTACTTCCAGGAGGAGGTTCCGAAGTAGATGCCCCGGCTTGCCCATCGCTTCAGCCGCTCACCGTTTTGCATGACGTATGAGGATGATGCCCGCGTCTGTGGGGCGGCCGCCGGAGGGGATTCGGCCGGTCGCTCTCCTTGAGAGGGCTCATCCGCCGCAAAGAGAGACAACGTGTCGGATGTCTGCTTCCTCCGCTTAGCCATGAATCAATATACAAAGGTGGGGGGAAAAAAGAAGTCTGCTCCTGCGCCTCTAGAGGTCAACGCCGAGAAAGAGGGTGCCCAGGCTCCAGAGGATCCAGAGCGAGAGGATGAGGACCAGAACCTTCGGAAAATCACGTTGGTAGAGATGTGAGAGGCCCATGCTTGTGAGGTAGAGAATCCAGAAGGTGAAGACATTCATCCTGGAGAGTGCGAGGTGGAGGAGGTTGTCCATGTCGAATTCCGCCAGCACCAGCAGTGCCAAGCTCGGTGTCGCGTAGATGGACTCGGTCACCAGCATGAGGATAGTGGCTGCAATGGACTCGAGAGTCCGCACGAGGTAGGTGAGCCCGACGATTTCGATGACCTTCATATAGGGAGCGGAAGCCGTCATGGCTGATCTGCCGATCAGCCAGTAGAGGAGGCCGAGAGCGAAGAGGGTGACACAGGGGGTGATGATCAATCCCCCAAGAGAGACGATGGTGAAGAGAAGAGACCCGGGGCCGAATCGCTCATACTGCAGCTCCGCTTCCTCCTTGGTGAATGTGCCGCTCTCCACGGCTGTCGCGAGCTGCTCGAGCACCACCGCCTTGAACTGTTCGGAGAGGCTCGGGTTGCTCAGGAGGAGTTGTGTCGAGATGACAGAGACGAGGGTAAAGACAATCAGTGGAACGAGCCAGTTGCCGCGAGTGGGGGGAGTTTCCGCGACATCGGCAAAGGTGATTGCAGGGGCGGAGATCAGGTGCACAGCCCTGTCCGGAAGAGATAGCCTCTTGTCTTCCTGCGGGATGAGGGGTGGCGGGGATGATGCAGCAGTGCCGTAAGTCATCGGTGTCGTCGGGGAGTATCGGCGTAGAGAAGCAGGTTGACACAAATGTACGCAATTGCGCCTCCGCGGTCAACCGTGCGGGTGATCACGGAGGATCACGCGGGCCGGCAGTGTGTGTGGGCTGTGCGCTGATTGGCCCGGTCAGGGAGGACCGGCAGTCCGGGAAGGACTTCCGGAGAGAAGGCTGATGACCTCGCCCCGGGAGGCGGGCCCTATGGGGAGGGTTCCATAGAAGAGGGTCTCTCCGGCGGAGTTGAGGACAGCGATGGTGCTCCGGCCGATACCTGCCTCCGAGAAGAGCGTATCCGGCACCGCCAGAAGAGGGAATGCTACTCTGGCCGCGGCCTTCCAGAGCTGGACGCGAGGCTCAAGACGGTCAGGTGAGGAACCTGAGGCGGCGACCGCGCCGGCGACCCTCCCAAGAGCATCGGCCGGCAGGGTGGCACGAAGCGAGTCGCTGAGGAGGAGGAAATCGTCGTGGCAGGGTGGGCAGTTGAAGTCTTCAAACCGGAGGAGGATGAGTGCTCTGTTGCCGCTCCCGGATCTGTAGCGGGGACAGGCTGCCTCCACCTGGCTGATGAGTGTGGAGAGTGTTCCCCCGCGTGCGCCCGGCGAGCGGCTCCAGGCTGCCAGGACAATCTCCGCTTCCAGGTAGAGCAGCATCGTCGTGGTTAGAACAATGGAGAGCGTCTGGAGGGGACGCATCCGGCCTGGCATCCGATCCTTGCTCCGGTGGAGGAAGAGGAGGAGTGCGAGTGCATTGAGGAGCAGGAAATCGAGGACGATCTGGGCGGGCATAGAGAGGGAAACACCGAGTGTGCCAAAGCAATTGCAGGGGAGAACGCGATTCTCGTAGACAGCGGAGACGAGGATCACGAGAAAGAGGGAGACCAGCAGGGCCAGAAGTATTGATGCGATGCGAACCCCCCTGCGAATGATCAATCCCGTACCGCAGAGCAGTTCCATTGTGATGACCGTGAGAGCGACGAGGCTGCCAAGAGGTTCGGATAGCCCGGTCAACGCCCGGACCGTCTCCCGGAAGGCGCTCAGGGCCAATACCTTGCCGAGCCCGCTCAGGAGGAACAGTCCACCGATACCCGGGGTGAGAAGGGGGACGATGAGATTGGCAAGGACCGTGAAGGTTCGTTGAATCCCTCCGGACCGGGCACCGGAGAGAGGCCGCGTTCTCATATCTCCCTCTTATCGAATGCGTACCGGGCCACCGAGGCATCCCGCCTCTGGATGGAGAAGAGATGGCCGAGAGGGCTGATCCAGATGTGGGAAGCGGGTGCAGGGAGTGTGAACAGACTCAGCAGCGTGCCCTCCGGGGTCAACACGGTGACATCACGGCCGGGGTTCTCCGCGTAGTCTGCAGCCAGTACATAGAGGTTCCCTACCGGATCCACGCTGATGCTCTGAACGATGTTGCCTGCCGGAACGCGAATGCTGCGCGGGCTGTCTTCTCTGTTCATTGTTCGCTCCGGAGAGCGCGCGGGGAGACCGGGTACGGTGAACTGTCGGAGGAACGTTCCGGAGGTGTCCCACACTTCGATCACGTTTCGAACGAGGTACGCAAGGAATACCTCTCCGGATCTACTGATCGAACAGAGGAAGACGTCGTGAAACGGTTTTCCGGAGATGTTGCGAGGTGTCAGACTTGCACGGAGAGTCCCCTCCGCGTCGTACTTGAGCAATCGCTTTCCCGCCTTGGTGTGCGCGCTGACCCAGAGCCCTCCCTGCGGGTCGTAGCGGAGATCGACAACGGCGCCCCCGGAGAGGAGCGTCGTCCGGTGCGTGAGATCGCGCCCGAAGATCTGGATGCGGGTAGAAGCAAAGTCCGCGATGGCGAGGTGGTCGCCGAAGCAGTCCAGCGGTCCCGGGGAACGAAACTCTCCCGACGCTGTTCCTCGCGCTCCCGTCCTGGCCAGCAGCTTCCCGCTGCCGTTGAGACGGGTGAGGGTGTAGCTCATCCTGTCGGAGACGACGAATGACCCGTCGCTCCAGCCGCTGATGCATTCCGGTGCTATGAACAGCGCATCGTCAGCGCCGGCGTACGTTGCCACCTCACGCAGGGTGAGACTCCGCTGGGTTTCCTGCGGGAGGAGGAAAATGAAGAGGAGGAGGAGACTCATTGCACCGTCCTTTCCGAGGGTGACACCGCGCTAGAAGAGGCTCCCGCCGCATCTCAGGAAACCGAGTTCGCACCCGAGGGAACACCATTCGGGCAGGAACGGCATCTGCCTGTAGCATCTGGTGGCGCAGTTTTGGAGTGCCACGTAGCAGTAGTCAGGTTTTGTCTGTGAGGCATCGGTGAAGACGGTCGTGTTGAGGGCGATGATGGTGAGGCCGTAGAGGATCTTCTTCTTCATGGCGTTTTTCCTCCTGCGTGAGACGTCAGGCCTGCTGTCCGGGGATCTGTGGTTGTGGTGGCTCGTGCAGCCCTGTTCGTCTATTAGTACACGCGCGGGGGGGATTTTCCGACATTGGGAGGGTACCGAGGAGACGACATATTTGTCACTTCCCTCTTGACAGGACGACAAAAATGTCGTATGTTGCTTTTGGGGCTCTGCCCCCGCAAAATGCCTTTTCCAGCCGGGGATGGTATGGAACAATCCAGTCTGCTATCCGCGACACGGTGCTGTGTGTGTGATCATGCGCTCAGCGATCGGGATCTGCGTGAGTTCTACAGTATGGCCGATGAGGCTGTGCGTGGCGAGCACTATTGCCGTGCCTGTGCCGGGGAACATCTCTTTCTCTGCCGTGAATGTTCCGGTTGCTACACTGTGGCTGAGCGGGGGATCTGCACCGGATGTTTGGCCCGGGAGTATATCGCTGTCGGGGAGAAGACCATTGTGTGCTGATGCGGCAAGAATGCATGGCGCTGTCAGGCGGGTAAGGCCATGGCCGGCGCGGTTGCTCTACCGGCAGTATCTCTCACGGCCGGAAGCATTTCGTCGCGGTGTTGAAGCATTCCGGGAGTCGCTTGTTCCGTATCTGCGTGCGTGGGAACGCCACAACGTCCATTTTGGTGTCTCTTCCTGGCTTTCCTCCCGGTGGATCGGCACGGTGTACCGGCGGTGGTACGGCAGCTACGCGGAGTTTGCTCGCTCCTCCCTGGAGGAGTATGCCCGCTGTTTCACCACCACATGCCTGGAGTGCGGACCATACCATTCTCCTCTCGTGCCGGCATGCGTCGGCCTGAGGGAGTGTGTCCCCCGGCACTTTCGTTTTACTGTCGGCATTGCGGACGACTCGCTGACGTACAGATTTCCGTATGGGCATCCTGATCCGGTGAAGCGGGGAGAGCGGAACAATTCCTTTCTTGATGCGGGGCTTCTGGAGGAGAGAGTGTTTCCTGCGGTGCGCCGGCTCGGTCCGCATGCCGGTCTGCTGGTTCTCCGCTTCGCTCCCATCTATCCTACGGAGAACGTTTCGCCGGGCATGTTTCTGAGGAAGCTGGACCGCTTTCTCGGGGCTCTCCCGCGTGATGGCCGCTATGCGGTTGAGCCGGGAAACACGGGGTACGTGCTGCCGGACTATCTCGCATGTCTCCGAGATCATGGCGTTGCTCATGTGCTGCGGCAGCGGAGGGGTACGTTGCCGGTCGTTGATCAGATCCAGATGCCGTCTGTTCTGACGGCAGGGAGTTGTCTGCTGTGGGTCTCGCCTGCACGGAGCATTCACGAGGATGATCTACCGCTGGGGGTTGTCGGGGCTATTCGGCGCGCCCTGGAGATGCGGACTGCCATCTACATCTACGTGGATGATCACAGCTCCTTCCACGCGCCGCATGGACTGGTGCACCTCATGGCACTGCTGAATCCGGAACTGGCCAGGCTCTCGCCCATCAAGCGGAGAGCGGCGTGAGGTACCCATGGACGCACTGATTCCCTACACGACATGGGTGCGGCAATTCAAGGCACCGCCGCCGGGAAAGCTCTACCTCCTGCACGGCGGCGACACCATCTTCCGTCTGTCGCTCTCAGCAGCTGCGCATGTGTTGCTGAACGGTGTCCCGCTGACGCTGGTGGACGGGACAAACCGCTTCGATGTCTACTACATTGCCGAGTTTGCCCGAAAGGTTACGAGCAGACGAGCAGGCGGGAGCCCGGTAACACCGGAACATCTCCTGGAGAACATCTTCATCTCACGTGCCTTTACCTGTTACCAGATGGAGGCCCTCGTTACCGATCGTCTTCCGGAGTTTGTGCGGAAGGTACAATCACCGGTGGTGATCATTTTCGGTTTGCTCGATACGTTCTATGATGAGCAGGCACCGCTGTTTGAGGTACGGGGGAGTTTGCGGCGCATCACTGCGGCCCTTCTTCGGCTGAAGCAGGAGGGGATCTCCCTCCTCATTGCGTCGCGGGATGTGCGTCCTGCGTCAAAGGGGCGGGATGGTCTTTTCCCGGAGCTGACGTCGGTGATGGATCGGGTGTTCACTCTCAGGGATGGGGATAGGCACCTGTGGGTCGAGCGGAGGCTCCAGGGAGGGAGGTGACCGGGGACAACGTGAAGAAGAGAAACCAACCACGATGCCAGCAGAGGAGGAAGATCTCATGGGACGCACAGTGCCGACATTCACGATGGTCATACACCAGGAGCTGCAGAGCTGGTCAAAATTTCGTCGCGGGCTCAGGAGAGATGACCAGGAAGCCTTTGATGAGCTGTTTCGTGCGGCACGGCTGCAGCTTGCAAGCAGCGCATATGCCGCACGTCCGATTCCCTTCGAGAGCATCGTGATGTCGATGCTTCTGGCACAGCACAGGACCGTAAGGAACTGTGAAGAGCTCATCCGGCGGTTGGGGGAAAGAGTTGCCGTGCTGGAGGGGGATGGTCCCCGCAGGCCCTCTGCCCGGACCGAGAGTGCTCCAGCAGAGGAGGATGTCAGTGAGAGAACTGAAGATCACCGGCTGGCTGTTTGATCTCTATCCGTCGCCCGAGGGAATCACTCTCTGGCTGGTGGACCGGGAGGGGAGGAAGCACCGGTGCCGGACGGACTTCGTGCCGTTCTTCTTCATGGCGGTGAACGGTGCAGATGCGCGCCGGGTTGAAACTCTCGTTCGGAGGTTTCCATTTCGCATCACGTTCGACCGGCTCCGGCAGAGGGAGATCTATACCGACGAGGAATGGGAGGTGCTCTCCATACGCGTGCACGATACCCAGCAGATGAAGGCGGTTGTCCGGCACCTGGAGCGCTCCTTTCCCCACTTTGTGTTTTTCAACTCGGACGTTCCGGTAGAGCAGCTCTATCTCTACACCACCGGGCTGTTCCCCCTGGCTCTTGGCGAATACCGTCTTGCCGAAGGGAATAGACTCATGGGGTGGGAGCTTGCCGATGCGCGCGATGCGCCGGAGTACAGCGTTCCCGAGCTGGTGAGCATGACCATGCGGAACCAGCCCGACTTTGTGTCGCCCAAGTACCGGAGAACGCTTCAGCTGGAGGTGTCGTACGAGGGAATGACCTACAGTCTGGAGCACGAGGATCCGGCTGAGCTGCTGCACGCGGTCAACCGCCATCTGCAGCGATGCGATCCGGACATCATCCTGACCGAGTACGGTGACGCAGTGCTCATGCCAATGCTGAGCCGAATGAGTGCTCAGGAGAATGTCCCGCTTCTCTTCAACCGTGATGCACGGGTCGGATACTTCACGACACGGGAGAGCAGCTATTTCTCCTACGGGAGGATTGTGCACAAGGACGGCGCGTTCGAGCTGGCCGGCAGGTGGCACCTCGATACGGAGAACTCCTTTATGATGGGGGAAGCGAGTCTCGACGGGGTCGTCGAGATTGCCCGCATGACGCAGCTTCCGGTCCAGCACCAGTCACGCTCCACGATTGGTTCGGCCCTCTCGTCCATGCAGCTTTCGTGGGCGTACCGGAACGGCTATCTCATCCCGGCAAAGAAACGGGAGCCGGAGGAATTCAAATCAGCAGCAACACTCCTGCTCGCTGATCGGGGAGGGCTGATCTTTCAACCGAAGATGGGATACCATGAAGAGGTGGCAGAGCTCGACTTCGTATCGATGTATCCCACGATTATGGTTGAGCATAACGTCTCTCCGGAAACGGTCAACTGCCGTTGTTGCGAGAACGCGGCGGTGCCGGAGCTGCGGTACACCCTCTGCGAACGGCGGGAAGGGATCGTTCCCTCGACGCTGCGGACGGTGGTCCGGAAACGCGCCCTCTACAAAAAAAAGAAGAGGATCTTAAAAGCGCAGAGCGACGATCGGTGGCACGTGTACGACCGACGTCAGAACGCCTTAAAGTGGATGCTCGTCACCTGCTTCGGTTATCTGGGCTACAAGAATGCCCGCTTCGGGAAAATCGAAGCCCACGAATCGGTGAACGCCTTCTCGCGCGATGCGATCCTCAGGGCAAAGGAGCTTGCAGAGCAGAAAGGGTATGAGTTCATCCACGCAATCGTGGACTGTATGTGGGTGAAGAAGAGCGGTGCCACGGAGAGGGACTATGAACGGCTTGCCGCGGAGGTGCGGAACGTTGTGGGGATTGACATTTCCCTCGAGGGGATCTACAACTGGATACTCTTCCCGTCGTCCAAGATGGATCCGCGCATTCCCACCGCGAGTCGGTATGTGGGCTGGTACCGGAGCAACGAAATAAAGATCCGCGGCGTCGAGATGCGCCGCCGTGACACACCGGTGTTTATCAAGCGGCTCCAAGGCGAGATGCTTCAGGTTCTCGGGGGAGCGCAAAACGTTGCCGAGCTCGCATCGCTTGTTCCGACGGTTCTCGAGGGTGCGGGAAAGCATATTGCCACGCTGCGTGCGGGGAGGGCGGATCCACGTGAACTGGTGATTCGACGTCACATTTCGAGGGAGGCGGACGAGTATACTAACCGGAGTGTGAGTGCAGAGGTTGCGAAAGCCCTAAAGGAAACCGGTATACGGCTTGCTCCGGGTGAGACGATTGAGTACGTGATCACCGATGCGAGCGGAAAACGCAAACCGGAGAAAGCACGGCCGCTGGCCCTCTATGCTCTCGAGGATGGATACGACATCGACAAGTATACAGAAATGGCACTGAAGGCGGTGGAGACACTGCTCCTCCCCTTCGGGTATGATTGTGAGCAGCTGAGGCGAGAGTTCGGACTGGAGAGAAAGCGCACCCGGTTGAAGGGGCGTCGGTACCCGGAAGGCGGCCAGCTTTCGTTCACTCTGAAAGCTCCAACTTGAAAGAAAACCGCCTATGTTGTAGGTTTGCAGTTACCGACCGAGCACCAGCACAACGAGCAGCCACTGGCCATATGCCATCAATGGGTAGTGTGAACCCTCTGCCCGTAGTCCGCCGCGCGATTTTCCTGCTCCTCGTCTGCGTGGGAGACGCATTCAGTGGAACCGGAGACTCGACGACGGTCTCACGGAGTATACCGACGGTGGTGCTTGATGACGCCGTCGTCTTCCTCGGGGATGTCGGCGGCTTTGTGACCTCACCGTTGAGGTTCACATCCGAGGATTGGCTTGCAACAGGGGTGGTGGCGGGGGGGACGCTCGTTCTGGCGGCAGGTGATGAGGGTATCACTGAGGGGTTTGGCAAAGGAGGGGGACAGCCTTCAGACGGGGGATTCTTCGACGTCAAGGCCCACTACGGGCTGGCGAAGTGGGCAAATATCTCCGCTGCCCTTGTCTACCTGACCGGCCTGGTAACGGGCGTGGATGACATTCGGATCACAGGCCGCCTGCTGGGGACAAGCCTGTCCAGCTCCGGACTTACGGTGCTGGCAATGCGGTTTCTCTTCGGCCGTGCGCGACCGGAGAGTGCCAACCGAGCATTGGATTTTCGTTGGTTCGAAACGCAGATCGAGTACCAGTCGTTCCCCTCAGGGCACACTACTGTCGCCTTTGCGTTCTCGACCGTCCTCGCCGAGCGTCTGGACAACCTCTGGGCTCGCATTGGCCTCTACGGCGCGGCGACGATATCCAGTCTCCTCCGTGTCTATGACCGATCGCACTGGTTCTCGGATGTCGTCACGGGTGCCATTATCGGGACCCTCGCGGGACTTGACGCCCTGCGGCGGGAAAGGGGACGGGAACGGGGGGTGGAGGCAGGCAGATTCTCGATCGTCCCAACACAGCGCGGGATCCACCTCTGCTACCGGTTCTGAGAGGCAATGAGAGGAGAGCAGAGCGGTCAGCCGCTGTTGAGGAGGGTGATGCCGTGGTTCAGGGTTCGAACCTCTAGAGAAGGCCGACCGGATCAGCGTCGATGATCAGACGGACGGACCGCTGTTCGGACGGACGGAGTACCTCCAGCACCGTCTCCATAACCTTCCGGAGGCGGGCGCCACCGGGGTCCGCATCACGTGAGTTCTTCACAATGGTGTGCCAGCGATACTGTTGCTTCACCCTGCTGATGACGGCCGGTGCGGGGCCGAGCACCGTAAAGGTTCCGTCGGCCGTCTTCAGGAGGGATGCGACCCGCTCGGCTGTAGCACGCACCTTTCCTTCCTCAACACCTTTGGTCTCGATGAGCAGCAGACGGGAGAAGGGTGGGTACTCCAGTTCACGCCGGAACTCCAGCTCCTGACGGAAAAAACCCAGGAAATCATGCCGGACAACATGGCTGAGGGTGTAATGATTTGGCTGATGCGTTTGTATGATGACCTCTCCCCGGAGAGAGCTCCGGCCCGAACGTCCGGCAACCTGCGTCAGGAGCTGGAACGTCCGCTCGGCGGAGCGGAAATCCGGGAGGAGCATCTGTGTGTCAGCCGAGATCACCCCGACAAGCGTTACATGGGGGAAGTCCAGACCCTTGGCTACCATCTGCGTGCCGAGCAAAATGTCCGCTTCGCGATGGGCAAAGATCTGGAGGATTCTCTCATGCGCCCCCTTGCGTGAGGTGGTATCCAGGTCCATCCGGACTACCCGGGCGTGCGGAGCTGTGCGCTGGAGTTCTTCCTCAACGCGCTGTGTTCCCGTCCCGTGCAGCCGGAGGTGCGTCCCGTCGCACTGCGGGCATTCGGTGTGGGGCGCGCGGACGAGACCGCAGTAGTGGCACCGCAGCTGTTTCTTCGGCATATGATATGTAAGGGTAACGCTGCAGTGCTCGCAGGCCTCCGCGTACCCGCAGTCGGGACACGAGACGAAGGGTGCAAAGCCGCGCCGGTTCTGGAGCAGGATAATCCCCTCCTTCTTCTCGAGCCGGTCCTGGATTCTCTCCCGCAGAAGGGTTGAGAGGACTGGCTGGTGGAATTCCTTCAGCCGGGCACGTTTGTCGGGCGGCAGGAGCTCCTTCAGTGCCGCGTACGCTCTCTTCCGTTCATCGGTCATGTCGACGATCGTGATCTCCGGCATCATGACGTCCTCTATGCGTTGCGGCATCTCGATGAGCTTGTACTTGCCGGAGGTGGCGTTGGCGTACGACTCGATGGAGGGTGTTGCCGAACCGAGCACCACTGCGGCGCGGGAGAGCTGTCCCCGCATGACGGCAACGTCACGTGCGTGGTACCGGGGACTCGAGTCGAACTGCTTGTATGCGGCTTCGTGTTCTTCGTCCACGACAATCAGTCCCAGGTCCGGGAAGGGGGCAAAGACTGCGGAGCGCGGTCCGATGACGATGGCGCACCTGCCAGAGAGAGCTGCTCGCCAGACAGATTGCCGTTCACCGGCCGACATCCTGCTGTGAACCACCTGCACGCGATCCCGGAAGTGGGACTGAAAACGGCGGACAATCTGCGGCGTGAGCGAGATTTCAGGGACAAGGACGATCGCACTCCTGCCCAACTCAAGGCAGTGGCGGATGGCCTCGATGTAGACCTGGGTCTTGCCGCTGCCGGTGACGCCATGGAGCAGGTGCGTCCCCGCCTCGCGGGTGTCCAGGGTTCGGACAATGGACTGGAGCGCCAGCACCTGGAGGGAGTTGAGCGGGACCGGCACCGGAGGTTCCGCCTCCTGCACCGAGGGGATGGCCAGAGCCTCCTCCTCACGAAGGGGAACAATGCCTGCGGCGGTGAACTCCCTGAGCAGCGCCGTTGAATATCCGTTCTCTTTCAGGAACTGCTTTGACGCGATCTGCTTCACCCCTTCCCGTTTGAGCGCAACCACCGAGGAGAGGAGAAGCCGGGCTTTCTTCCTTCGCGGGGAAATCGACAGGAGGGCGGATGCGAGCCGGGCCTCATCGGCCTCACCAGGCAGGAGGTACTGCGTCTTTCCACCCCGCCTTTGCTGCGCGGTGAGTACCTCCTGGAGCTGGAGAAGCCCGTCGTTCGCCATCTGCTGCAGGAGGGCGTTGATGCTTTTCAGGCCTGTCCGTCTCGAGAGCTGGCCGGGCGTCAACCGTTTATGCTCCTGAAGCAACCTGAGGATGAGTGCCCGGTTGGGTGAGCGGCGCTCGATGTCTGCCACAGCTTTCTCCTCCAGGGGGAAGGGGAGTGTCGCCCACTGTTTCCCCGGGGGGGCGAATCCGTGGGGGACGGCCGCCTTCAGAACTTCGCCGAGGGGGGCGTAGTAGTACCGGGCGATCCATCGGCAGAGCTGGAGGAAATCTGGGGAGAGTATGGGACTGCCATCCAGGATGTCCCTGATCGGTTTGAGGCCGGCCCTGGAGCATTGTTCGGGCAGACCGACAATGAGACCCGTAGCGTGTTTGCTGCCAAAGGGAACGACAACGCGCACGCCTGTTGCGGCAGCCTTCTGGAGTTCGGGTGGGATGCGGTAGGTGAAGATCTTGTCGACTGCCAGAGGGAGAGCGACGTCTGCAAAGCTGCCCATGTGTGAATATCACCAAAAAGGGGGTGAAGTTCAACGAGGGTGATCATCCCTTCCGGGCGCGGACAAATGACCGTACGGCGAAGACGAGGAAGACCAGGCAGAGGAGAGCCATGATCGACTGGGCGATGGCTGCCTCCGGCCGGGCTGCCTCTGCGCCCGTCGCGAGGCTGAGGAGCGTGAAGATCCCCCGCACCGAAGCAACGAAGCCGATAAGCGTGAGCAGTGCTGCGGCGTGCATCAGATGTTTCCGTCGCGCTTCGCTCTTCCCCGCATACCCGAGGAAAAAGAGGATGACGCCGAAGAAGGCAGGGATGAGCGCGGTGATGCTGCCTCCCCCCGTCAGGAGATATCCGACGATTCCGAGCAGGGTGAGCAGAATACCGATTCCTTTTGCCAAGACAGTCATGGACATGGATCGACTCCTCGTGGATTATTCGACAACCACCGGTTCACGCTCCAGGTGTATCCCGAACTTCTCCAGCACAGCATCCTGGATTGCAGCGGCAAGATCCAGCAACTGCCGCGTCGTCCCGCCTCGATTGACCAGTGCAAGGGCATGATTGGCAGAGATGCCGGCGCCCTCCCGCTGGTAGCCGCGAGGGTACCCCGCATGCTCCACAAGCCAGGCTGCAGGGATCTTCACCCCACCAGAGACCGGATAGTGCATGATCCTTGCGCCGTGCCCCGCGGCTTTCCAACGATTCTGGAGATCTCTGAACTGCTCCGGGGAAAGGAGGGGGTTAATGAAGAAGGAACCCACCGATCGCGTGTTCGGGTCCTGGGGATCGATGACCATGGACTTCTTCTTTCGAAGGGCAAGGACAGCAGATCTGACCATCTCCAGGTCCAGGCCATCGGGATCTGACCGGCCAATCCTCTCCAGGTGCTCCGAGAGCTCAGGGTACGCGATCCGGGGTGCAGCATCCCTCTGAAGTCTGAAGCGGACCTCCGTTATGATGTATCTCCCGGCCTCGGATCCTTTGAAGCGGCTCGAGCGGTAGCCGAACCCGCACTCGCGGGCCGAGAACCGGATTGTTCCCAGATCCGAGGAATCGAGCGCCACCACGGAGATGATCGTCTGGGAGACCTCCTGCCCGTAGGCACCGACGTTCTGGATCGGTGTCGCTCCGACACGGCCGGGAATTCCTGAGAGGCATTCGATGCCGCCCAGTCCCTGCTCGACGCAGCGCTGGACGAATCCATCCCAGTTCTCCCCCGCAGCGGCGCTCAGGATGGCTGAACGGTCCCGATCGGATCTCCGTACCCCCCGAATGTCCATCCGTATGACGAGCCCGTCAAAACCGGCGTCGGGGAATATGACGTTGCTCCCGTCGCCCAGGATCATCCAGCGCTTCCCCTTTTCGCGCGCGAAGAGGATGGCGGACTTGACGCATTCAACGGACGTGCAGTCGATGAAGAGCCTGGCGGGACCACCGAGCCCGATAGTGGTGTTGTCCGCGAGTGGGACGAACTCCCGGAATGTCAGCAGCGGGTCTGCGGCACACATGATGGCACAATATCGAGAAAAGCGGGGGGAAGGTCAATCGGCGCTCATGCCTGTCTCTCCCGCTGCGGCGGCGTGAAGCCTCGGTAGGTGTCAAAACGTGAGTCATAGAAGACGATATTGAACGAGCTGTCCCGCAGTGTCCCGCCGGAAGGGTAGAGGTAGTACTCGGAGACGGTCTCCGTCGACCTCTTCACCGGCCTTCCCTCCTCGGAGTAGAACCTCAGCGTGTAGAAGCCGAGGGAAAACGGAGCGGTTTTGAGCTGCTCGAGAATGTTCTCCCGCGTGAAGAGGAAGAGGTCAGGGTGCGCCGTCATGGGGTCCGATGGACGTGGTAGACGGAGGCCTGGTCCGTCGGCATGAGAACGATCTCGCTGATGTCCACGTGCGGAGGGCGGGTGGCGCAGAAGAGGACAGCCTCGGCGACGTCCTGCGCCGTGAGAGGTCTCATGTTTCGGTAGGTCTCATCCGCCCGTTCCCTGTTCCCGTGGAAGCGAACTTCGCTGAATTCCGTCCGGACGAGTCCGGGTGAGACAGAACAGATGCGCACACCGGTTCCGAGGAGGTCCATCTTCAGAGCCTGCGTCAGCGCTTTTACGGCGAACTTCGTTGCGCAGTAGACGTTGCCATTCGGGTAGACCTGATGCCCTGCTATCGAGCCGATGTTGATCACCTGTCCTCTGCCCCGTTCGACCATGCCGGGGAGGAGGAGGCGGGTCACGTAGAGAAGACCCTTGATGTTTGTGTCTATCATCTCCTCCCAGTCCTGGAGCGAGCCTTCGTGCACCTTCGAGAAGCCACGCGCCAAGCCGGCGTTGTTCAGGAGGATGTCGATGTCGTGCCAGCGGGCCGGGAGATCTCCGAAAGCCTTCTCCACCTTCGAGGGATCGGAAACATCCAGCCGGAACGTGTGAACCCGGGCCCCGTACTCGGTCCGGAGCCGCTCGGCAAGTGCCTCCACCCTCTCCACCCTGCGGGCGCAGAGGAGGAGCGAAGCCTCGTGCCGGGCGAACTCCTCGGCGCAGGCGGCGCCGATGCCGCTGCTTGCTCCGGTGATACAGACGACTGTCCTGTCAAGAGTGGTCATGGTGTCTGTCCAGAGCTACTCTGCAAGAGGGAAGTGTGGTGCGATGTCCACCGGTACCGACGTGAGTTTGTCAAGGCTCTGCTGCATCGCCGGACGGAGGAGAGCGTAGTGCTGCAGCAGGGCCCGTGCGGCATCATAGTCACCCCGGGCCTGGATCGTCATGATCTCCGAGGTAAGCTTTCGTGTGGCGTCTCCAATCCGGTCAAAATCCACGGCAAAGGAGCTGTCCGCACTGTTGTGGAGTATCGCTCCCTCGTCCATGAGGTAGTTGAACTGGAGGGCCACTCCTCTTCCGTGGGACTCGTGGATCCCGAAGCGCACTGAGCGAAACATACCCGCCAGGAAGGTAGCGTACATGGGACGTTCCGTCTCCCTGCTGAGGATGCCCCTGTCTATGAGATGCTGGAGCGCAAAGAGTCCGGAGATGTCGGCTTTTGCTTCTTCCAGAGCTGATCCGAGTTCTCTCATCGCCTTGCGGACAGTCGTTGACTTTCCGTCAACCATGATCGTCTGAGGCCCCAGTCCGTGCATCAGCTCGTGTGCCAGGACGTGGGTGAAGAACGCGTCAAAGGAGAGCAGGTGAAGCTGAGAGCTGTCCAGGATGGCAGCGGCGATCGGCGCCAGGATGGTCTGGAATTTTGCCTCCATGACATTCCGCAGCATCACGCGTTTGCTCCCCTTTGCTGCCACGACCCGCTCATCGTTTGGCAGGTTGAACGCGGCGGTCTGGACCCCTGCCCGGGCCTCCCCCCCGACGGCGATCTCGTCGACGACCCGGATGGGCGCGAGCGATCCGAGCCTGGGGTTCCGGTACCGTGCCTCGATGGGGAGATTGTCCTCAATGTCCTGAAGGTGTGCCGAGAACATGGAGAGCCTTGCGGTCTCCTCGTCGTTGCGGAGTGTAATGAATGCCTCGAAGGCGGCCTTGTAGTTGAAGAGGCTGTCCATGTAGACCTCATACGGCCCAATCGTGACATCTATCGGGCTGTCGAGATCCATCCATGCGAGGTCACTGTCGTAGTAGTCATTGCTGAGGAATGCTTCCGCACGTTTAAGGAGGTAGGTTCTCAAGCTTGAGTTGTCGGTCAGTGCCGCAGCCTCTCTGAGAAGCCGGGATGCGTGCTCGAGTTCGTCCCCGTACTCCTCGCTGTACGGGACTGCCCTGAGGGCCCCGAGATCGTCCCTGCGGACGGTGTGGAAGTAGCCGGTTGCCTTCTGCTGTTCTTCCTCGGGGAGCCCCGTGAGCCAGGCTGAGAACTCCTCCCGGGTGAGATCCTCAGGGTAGTAGTTGGCATGCGGAAGAGGTCTCTGGGGGACACCGCTCACGAACGGTTCGTTGTCGTCGATGGTGGACCAGGGACCCATATTGATGTTGAAGTACCGGAGTCGGAGGCGCCCGGCCGTGGAGGTGTCGTTCTCCAGCTCTCTCTTGAGTGCCACGTTGCCGGCCCATACCTGCCGGAGGTAGAGGCTGTCCATGATTCTCGCTGCTGCCAGGAGCTTCCTCAGTGCCGCTCTGTCGCCTCCGGAGAGGCGGGTGGTGTCTCCCGTGATCACCGTCGGAGCGAAGCGCGCAATCATGGGGGAGAGGCGGTCAACGTGCTGATCTGGTTCGTCGGACCTCTCACAGCCTGGTGTGAGAACGAGCAGGAGAGAGAAAGCAGCAGAAAGAGCGATTGATCGGTGCATGGTGGTACCTCGAGCATCGTCATGGGTGCGTGTACGGGTTCATTGTGTGGAAAGTTCCTGTTCTATCCTGCGCATGACCTCGAGCAGCGGGAGGTTGCGTTCGGCCGCAATCCTCCTGCATTCCTCAAACTCGGGTGCGGTGATCTCCCTGCCGTCGCGGAGGACGATCTTCGCATTGATGGGTCCGAAGGACGTCGAGGCCCTCACGTGGCGGCGGGGCAGTTTCAACCTTCCGCTGTGGTGGATGCGCAGCCCGATTGTTGAGGTTTCGCGGCAGATGAGTTCGGTGATTGTCCGGTATGTCGTTGCGTTTGCCATGGCCGTAAGGAGGGTGCCGGGTCGCCCCTTCTTCATGGTGATCGGCGTCAGGTACGCGTCGTGTGCGCCTGCGGCAAGGAGCTGATCGATGAGGACCGGATAGATCTGCGGGTTCATGTCATCGATACTGGTCTCGACGATGACGACATCGTCCTGCTCGAAGGCGGAAGCGAGCTCCCCAATGGCAATGCGCAAAAGGTTGGGGATTTCCGGGAACTCCTCTGCTCCCGCCCCGTACCCGATATCGGTGACCGAGATGGCTTCTCTATCCAGCACGCCAGCGGAGAGTGCCTTGATGATGGCGGCACCTGTCGGGGTGGTCAGTTCCCGGGGCACGGACGTCAGGACTACCGGATAGTCTTTGAGGATTTCAAGAGTTGCGGGGGCGGGTGTTGGCATAGGTCCGTGCTGCGTCTGGATGATGCCTCCGCTGCCAAGCCGGACGGGGGAGGAGTAGACGCGGCCGATCCCGAAGCGCTCCAGACATATGGCTGTGCCCACGATATCCATGATCGAGTCTTCGGCTCCGACTTCGTGGAAGTGAACTCCTTCGACCGTCGTGCCGTGTACACGTGCCTCCGCCTCGGCAATCACCCGGAACACCGCCTCAGCGGTCTCCTTGACCCCTGCCGGCAGGCCGCTTTCGCGTATGAGGTTGAGGATGTCCTCCAGGTTCCGGTGAACGTGGGAGGTCTCGGCCGTTCTGATATCGAGCTGGATGGCCTCGATTGCACTCCTCTTTACGCGCCTTGCGACGAGTTCGACCGATCCCAGCCCGAGATGATCAAGGGCCGAGGTGAGGTCGTCGACGGGCATCCCCGCGCTGACGAAAGCGGCGAGGGTCATATCTCCCGCAATGCCGCCGATGGTATCCAGATGGACGATTCTCATCGAGTGATTACCTCCATATGCGTTGGCGGTCCGAGGTACGCTTCGAGGTGTGCTATGCACCGGGCCGTTGCTCCCACGTGAGTCTGAACGAAAGAGGCGGCTCTCTCGCCTGAAAACGAGTGTGCCTGCTCGTCGAGCAAGAGATTACGCAGCGTCCTGACGAGCTCCTCACTGTTCTGGACAACGAATCCGCCGCCACGTTCCAGAAGCATGACCGGTTCCTGTGAGTTCCAGTGCCTGGGGCCGAAGAGCACGGGGATGCCGTAGACCGCAGCCTCCAGAACATTGTGGACGCCCTGCCGGAAACTTCCCCCGACGTAGGCGATGTGCGCATAGGCGTAGAGTACGAGGAGGAGCCCCACGCTGTCAACAATGATAATCCGCTCGTCGCGGTATTCGTTCAGTGCGGAGAAGCGGATGGTGGTCGCCTTGCCGGAGAGTCTGTGTTCCACCTCCTCCAGATGATCCACGCTCGGTTCGTGCGGGACCAGAATCATGATGGTATCGGAGATTTCCTCCTGGAGTTGGAGGAATGCCGGAAGGATGACGTCTTCGTCCTCCGGCCAGCTACTCCCGACGACGAAGACCTTTCTGTTCCGGAGAATACGGGACGGAATGAGATCCCGTCTCCTGGCGTCCCTGCTCCGGATGCTAACCTGATCGTAGCGTGTGTCACCGACCACACTGACGGTGGGATGGTTCAATCGGAATGCGCCGAATGTCTGCCTGTCGGCTTCGGACACCGTGAGAATGCACTGCATGCTGTTGTACACGTGCCGGTGAAATCCTCGGAGAAAGGTGAATCTGCGAAGCGTCTGACGGCGCATTGTTGCGTTCGCGATGACGACCGGAATGCCCCGGCGGGCAAGCTCCCAGATGTGATTCGGCCAGATATCGTACCGGACCATGATGGCGACATCGGGGGTGAGCAGGTCAAGGAAACGGCGGGCGGCAGAGCGAGTGTCAAACGGGATGTAGCTGATCGCGTCGGCCAGGGGATAGTTCCTTGAGTGTTCATAGCCCGACGGAGAGAAGAACGTTACCACAATGCGGAGGTCCGGGTAGAGCTCCTTCAGCCGGGCGATGATCGGCTTGGCCTGCTCGAATTCCCCGAGCGAGGAGGAGTGGATCCAGATGCGCCGCCCCGGGGGAATGCGTGAGACCTGAGCGCTCAGCTCCTCAAAGAGGTGCTTCCTCCCCCGGATCCCGCGGCGCACCTTCTGGTTGAAGAGGCCCAGAATGCGGATACCTGCCCAGAGGAGGGGAATGAGGAGAACGGTGTAGGCAGACTCCCAGAGTCGCTGCATTACTGTCTCAGCAGTTGCTCGATACTCTTGACGACCTGGCCAGGCTCGATTTCCTCCAGGCAACGGAAGTGCCCCTTTGGACACGATGGCCGACCGATGTGCGTGCAGGGTCGGCATCCGAGTCCGCTGCGCTCCAGGACGATGCTCTCAGTACCGTAGGGATAGAATCCGAACTGGCGCACGGTCGGCCCGAAGAGGGCGACGACCTTTCGTTTTCTGGCGGCTGCCAGATGCATCAGGCCGGAGTCGTTGGAGAGGACGAGTTCACACCTGTCCATCAGCGCCGTCACCTCGGTCAGCGACAGCAATCCGGCAGTGTTGATGAGGCGTGCGCCCGGGGCAGACGAGAGGACCGCCTGCGCGATCCCGGTGCATCGTTCGCGTTCTTCGACTGACCCCAGCAGGATACACGCTCTATTCGGGTTGCGGAGCAACGTGAGAACAGTCTCGGCGAACCGCTCGCCCGGCCATCGCTTGTTGGCATGCCGCGCGGAGGGGGCGATTCCCACCATTGTCGTCTCCGGTGAAATCTTCGCGCTGCGGAGGAGGGTTTCCGCCACGAGATGGTCCCCCTCATCCGGGAACACCTCGAGCCCCTCGCCGTCGTTCGTGACCCCGAGTGAGTGCACCGGTTCGAGGTAGCGCTCGGCGACACCCGGAGCGCCCCCGAAGAAGCCGTAGACGTCCCACTTGAAGCGGACGAGGAGGAACCGGGCGAGCTTTCGTTTCCGGAAGCGGACCACCCGGCGCGCGCCGAGCGAGACATACCTGCTCCTCAGACTGTCATGGATATCAATGACCAGGTCGTACCCGCTCTTGAGGACCTTCTTTCGGATGTCGCGGAGGTCCGAAAACGTCGCCCCCGCAGGAAGCTCGATCACACGGGAGATGTTCGGGTTGCCCCTGACGAGCCCGGCAAACTCGGTCTTGACCAGGTAGTCTATCTGGGCGTGCGGAAAGCGTCTTCGGAGGACGCGAACAAGGAGCGAGGACAGGACAATATCGCCGACGGAACTAAACCGGACTATCAGTGTTTTACTAAATGTGTCCCGCATGGCGGCCGTGGCCTATGGTAGCAATTTTCGGATGGAATTGCAATGAACAGAAGACAGACTGCCGAGAGCGTTTTGGCTGATTCTCGGAGAACAAGAGGTCTCGATGAGACCAGTAGCGAAATCCCATCGGCGTCTCGTCCCCGGACGCTCGGGGAGTTGCGCCAAAGCGGATACGCGACCCGACCCGTGAAGGAAGAGCTGCGAGGGAACCTCATCGGGAAGCTGAACCGGAAGGAGGAGCTCTTCCCGGGCATCGTGGGGTATGACGACACGGTGGTGCCTGCGCTGGTGAATGCGCTTCTCGCTGAGCACGACATTATCTTCCTGGGTCTTCGCGGGCAGGCGAAATCGCGAATCGTTCGTCAGCTGACGAGCCTCCTCGACGAGTTCATACCGGTGATCAGGGGGAGTGAGATCAACGACAGCCCGTTCGATCCCGTGAGCAGATTCGCCGTGGAGCTGGTGGAGCAGTGCGGCGAGGAAACGCCGATTGAGTGGGTGCACAGGAGCCAGCGGTATGGTGAGAAGCTTGCGACGCCGGATGTGACCATCGCAGATCTCATCGGCGACATCGACCCCATCAAGGCGGCATCACAGCGTCTCCACTACGCGCATGAGGGAGCGATCCATTTCGGCATCATCCCGCGGTGCAATCGCGGGATCTTTGCCATCAACGAGCTGCCAGACCTCCAGCCTCGCATACAGGTCGGCCTGTTCAACATCCTCCAGGAGAGGGACATCCAGATCCGGGGTTTTAACGTCCGTATTCCCATGGACATCATGCTCGTCTTCACGGCGAACCCGGAGGACTACACCAACCGCGGGAACATCATTACCCCTTTGAAAGACAGGATTGATTCACAGATCATCACCCACTACCCCCGTTCTCTCGACGACGCGGTGAAGATCACCGAGCAGGAGGCGACGATTGCCAGGAACGGACGGGAGATCCGCATTCCGCGGTTCTTCCGGGAGATCGTGGAGCTCATAGGCTTCGAGGCTCGCAAGAGCGAGTATGTCGATCAGAAGTCGGGCGTGAGTGCACGGTTGACCATTTCTGCCATGGAGAACTTGGTGAGCAACGCTGAACGACGGGCCATACTGCAGAAGGAAGGCACCGTCGTGCTGCGCATGTGCGATCTCCCCCACATCCTTCCGGGCCTTACCGGAAAGATCGAACTCGTCTTCGAGGGGGAGCAGGAAGGCTCGATCCAGGTGGGCAAAGCCCTTGTCGGGAAGGCGGTCCGCCAGGCCTTCGCGCGCTACTTTCCGGATCCGCTCCGGCGGCGACGAGCGAAGGGACAGCAAACCGGCGAGCAGAGCCGGGAAGCGGGAGACCCCGAGTACGGGCCGATCACGCGGTGGTTTGAGACGGGGAACACCATCGAGCTCTCAGATGAGATGTCGCTCGGAGAATACTCTGCGGCTCTTGGGAGGGTTCCCGGACTCCGGGAGGCGGCGATGCGGCACATGCCGGGGGCGGACCCCACGCACGAGCTCCCCTCGGTCATGGAGTTCATTCTTGAAGGGCTCCACCAGAACTCGAAGATCGCCAAAGACGAGGTCGATCACCGGACCTCGTACAAGGATCTCGTTGGCAGCATCTTCTCCGGACAGGGAAGGATGCTTGAGGAGGAGTAGCTATGCGTTTGCAGTACTCCCGATGGCGCCCCGGGTCAGCGACCGACGAGCGGCGCCTGGAGCAGATGATCTCCCTCTTCAGTCATCTCGTCATGCAGACGAGCGGGAATGTCGAGGAAGCTCTGGAGTGGCTCCGCGAGCTCGGCCGCGAATACGGATTGTTCGACGAACACCTCTCCCCGGAGGAGCTGATAGAAAAGCTGAGGGAGATGGGGATCATCGAGGGGGCAGAGACAGGGCTCGAGATGACGACGAGAGGCGTTCAGCGCATTCGGCAGGATGCCCTCAAGGAGGTATTCCGGTCCCTCAGAAAGGCACCCTCCGGCTCGCACGAGACGCCACATCTGGGGAGGGGAACGGACCGATTGAGCGAGACCCGGAAGTTCACCTTCGGGGATCAACCGACCAACATCGACCTGACCTCAACGCTCTCCAATGTGTTCCGCCGCGACGGGATCGAAGAGTTCACCCTGAAGGAAGACGACCTCGAAGTCTACGAAACCGAGCACCAGACCTCCTGCGCAACCGTGCTGATGATCGATATCAGTCACAGTATGGTTCTCTACGGGGAGGATCGGATTACTCCGGCGAAGCAGGTCGGCCTGGCCCTGGCGGAACTCGTTATGACCCGTTTTCCGAAGGACTATCTGGCCCTCGTCGTGTTCGGAGACGATGCCAGGCTGGTCAGTCTCAACGAGCTTCCCTTTCTCACGGTTGGACCGTATCACACAAACACGAAGGCGGGGCTCCAGCTCGCGCGTGACCTTCTGCGCCGTCGGGGGAACGTGAACAAACAGATCTTCATGGTCACCGACGGCAAACCCTCCGCGGTGTTCGAGTCCAGCGGGAAGATCTACAAGAACTCCTTTGGGCTGGATCCGAGGATCGTCAACAAGACGCTCGATGAAGCGGTGGCGTGTCGGAGGGAAAAGGTCCCGATCACCACGTTCATGGTGGCGCGCGACCCGTACCTCATCGGCTTTGTTGAGGAGCTGACCAGGGCGAACCAGGGACGCGCCTACTACTCCTCGCTGAACAACCTGGGGGAATACGTATTCGTGGACTACATCCGGAATCGACGGAAGAAATTCACCGGGTAGAGCCGCCCTGGCTCATTCCCGGCTCCGCCGCAAGAGCCTCACGGAGGACCCTGCCTGTGTGCTGAGCCGGGAACTCGACTCCGAGAAGGGCGGAGAGGGTAGGGGCGATGTCTGCCGGGCTGGCTTTCGTGGCGTATCTTCCCGGCCTGATGCCCGGGCCCAGGAGAATCAGCGGGACGTGAGCGTCATAGGCGTACGGGGATCCGTGCCCGGTCCCCTTCGAGTCGAGGAGGTAGAACGGCTTCAGGCCAAACACGACGTGCCCGCTCCGCCGGGGGTAGAAGCTGTTCCGGATCCGCCTCTCCAGAGAGCTCTCGGGGCTCTCCGAGAGAAGCCGGGTGAACGTGAACGCATAGGCAATCTCCTCTCTGGCCAGGAGAGAATCGGCGAGTGTCTGGGCCACGACTGCGGGTGAGAGGCCTCTCTCGGCGAGAACGTCGAGATCAAGGTGGATGTTCCTTCCCTGGACCCGCTCAATGATGGGCTCCATCGACTTGTCCGTACCGAATCTGTTGTTCAGCGCGGTTTCGCAGATGGTCTGCACCGATGCGACGGAGATGCGCCCGGCATCCGCATCGGCTCTCTCTGCCAAGAGGTACTCCGGGAAGGGTGCCACGCCGTGATCGCTGCTCAGGACAATGACGCATCGCGCGAGACCCACATGGGCATCCAGAAAGGCAAGCAGCTCTGCCAGCAGACTGTCGGTCCGGACGGTCAAATCCAGAACCTCATGGCTGTGGGGACCAAAGGTGTGACCCGCATAGTCATAGGAAGAGAACCCTATGCAGAGGAGATCGGCGGTGGTACGCTGTCCCAGGCGCTCATGGAGGAGAGCTTCCCGGGCAAACGCAAAGAGGAGTTCGTTCCCGAACGGACTTATCCGCAGGGCTTCGTAGTACGAGGCGGTCATCCCCGGGGGGTCGTTGCCTCTGATCGGGTGGGGGAACGCTCTCCCGAGACCATGGTCATCTCTCTCGTACGGTGCGTCATCCGGGCTGAGCCCTCTATAGTAGTGTTCGGGCAAAGCCTTTCTCCAGGTGCGGCCCAGGTAGGAACGGACGATCCCCGAGGAGTTGAACTCCTCTACCCATTCAGGGAGTTCGCTCATATAGTAGGAGGAGCTGGCGAACGAGGAATCAACGAGCCAGTAGGCTGCGTTGGCGAACTTGCCTCCCATCGGGATCGCCGCTCGATCCTTGAAGGAGATTGACACGACCTTGGCCTGAAAGCCGGTCCCGATACGCAGTTCATCGCCAAAGGTGGAGCCGACGAACAGTGCAGGTGACCTTCCCTCCCCCTCCGCCCCGATGATGGTCGCCGTCTCGTCCTCCATGCAGTAGACCGATCGCTTCTTTTGCCTGTCGTACCAGTTGTTCTGGACGATGCCGTTCCGATCTGCGTACGTTCCGCTCAAAAGGACTGCGTGGCCCGGGCCGGTGCTCGTCTCTCCGTGTTCGTAGTGCGCGTTGGTGAAGTTTGCTCCGTTCTCGAGGAGGTAGGCGAAGCCCCCCTTACTGAGGGCGTGGTTAAAACGCGTGAGGTAGTCGTACCGGAACTGGTCAATGCTTATGACCACGACCAGGCGGGACTCCTGAGTGAGTACCGGGGTGCTGAGAAGCGGGACTCCGAGGAGAAGGAGAGAGAGAGTACATTTCATGAGAGTGTCTCCTGGTCCGCATGCGCTGACGAGCCATCAGAGCATAGGAAAAGATCGGGAGAAATCAAAGGCGGGCGTCGTTTCGGCTGCTTGAAATTCAACTGGATTTTGTGCACTATTGGTCGATGTTGCTCGTCATACCTGCCATAGAGATCAAAGACGGCCGTTGCGTTCAGATGGTTCAGGGGGTGGAGGGTTTCACCTACTCTGACGATCCCGTTGAGATGGCCAGGCTCTGGCGGAAGGAGAACGCGAAATCCCTCCACGTCACCGATGTTGACGGGGCGATCGAAGGTCGCCTCGTGAACGTGGAGTCGATCCGGAGGATGGTGGAGACGGTGGACATTCCGATCGAGATCGGCGGCGGACTCCGTTCCCTCGCTGATGTTCGGGAGGCATTCAAACTGGGTGTGTATCGTGTTGTCATCGGAACCATGCTCATCGAGGACCCCGATGAGGCGAAGCGCGCGATCGATGAATGTGGATCGAGCAAAGTCATTCTCGGTGTGGATGCGTACGACGGGATCGTGGCCACGCGCGGATGGCGCGAAAGCTCTGGGCTGACCGCACTGACGGTGGCGCTGAACGCGAAAGTGCTCGGGTTCCGCCGCATCATCTACACGGACATCCGTGCCGATGGCACCCTTCGGGGCGTTAATCTGAGGGTGCTTCGTGAGCTGGGCGAGAAGACGGGGATGCGCATTACGTCCTCGGGTGGAATCTCGGGGCTCGATGACCTTCTGAGCGTACAGGAGCTGGAGCCCTCTGGAGTGGACTCGGTGATTGTGGGCCGGGCTCTCTACCAGAACAAGTTTGCCTGTCAGAGTCTCTGGCGCAGGTGTGAGGCCGGAGACTATCCCTACACAGCCAAGGTGTAAGCATGCCGAAGATCGCAATTCTCCTCGGGAGCAAGAGTGACGAACAGGTCATGCATGCGTGTACCGAATACCTGAGGAAGTTCGGTATTGAGTATGACCTCAGAATCTCCTCCGCGCACCGCCAGCCGGAAGAGACAGCCGCATTTGCGAGGGAGGCAGAGGGGAAGGGGTACTCCCTCATCATTGCGGCTGCAGGGATGGCGGCACACCTTCCCGGTTTCGTCGCTTCGCTTACTACGCTGCCTGTGGTGGGGGTCCCGCTGGAGGGCTCCGCGCTCAACGGCCTGGACGCTCTCTACTCCATCGTCCAGATGCCCGCGGGCATTCCCGTCGCGACGGTGGCAATCGGGTCCGCCGGTGCCAAAAACGCCGCGGTTCTCGCAGCGGAGATCCTTGCTCTGCATGACAGGGCCATCAAAGAAAAGCTGCTCCAGTTCAGGGAGAGCGGCGCGAAGTTCTAGCCGCAGACGAACAGGAGCTGCACTCCCCTATGAAAATTCTCGTCGTTGGTCATCTGTCGATCGACAGACAGGAGTCGTTGGCAGGGTCGGCCCGGGAGGCGTACGGCGGGATATACCACGCGGTGCGGACGCTCGCGGCCCTTGCGGGGAGGGGGGATGTCATCGTTCCGGTGTTCAGTGTCCACGGAGCCGACACCCAGCCTCTCCTGAACGATCTGAAGCGGCTCTCTGCGGTCGATCCTTCAGGCGTCTACAGTGTGGACGTCCCCACACCGCGCATCGGTCATCCCCACGGAAGGGGGGATCATCAAGAGGGACCGTGCAACCCGCATCCTCCTGTTCCGTTTTCGCGGATCAAGCCCTACCTGGGTGCGGACGGGATTCTCCTCAACATGGTCTCGGGAAATGACATCACGCTTGACACGCTCGATGAGCTTCGTATGGCTATCAGGCCACGTTCCGTTCCCGTCCACTTCGATTACCACAACCTCACGCGTGGACTCGGGCAGGGAGGAATACGCCCGCGGAGACCACTCGAGGAATGGCGGCGGTGGGCGTTCATGCTTGATACGGTGCAGCTCAATGAAGAAGAGATCGGCGGACTGACTGTCGAGAGGATGGCGGAACAGCAGACAGCGGGGCATCTGCTTACCCTCGGTGTGAAGGGCGTGCTGGTGACGAAGGGAGAGCGGGGGGTGACGGTCTACCGGAATGAACGGAAGCATGTCATGCGGCACGATATCGCGGTCAGCGGCAGGGTCGATCGTGTCTCCCCTGTCGGCTGCGGCGATGTCTTTGGGGCCTCCTTCCTCTACCATTATCTCCTGAGCGGGGATCTCCTCGCCTCTGCGGAGAAGGCAGGGGTCTCGGGTGCTGAGTGCGCACAGGAGCAGTCACTGCGTGAAGGAGGGGCAGCTCCCGATGGCTTGCATCCGGGGGAGACCTCAGGAGCGGAGGAGCGCAGGCAATAGAGAAACCGACTGCGACCTGGTGCTGCGGTGGGTAAGGAGAGAGACGGGTATGGGACTGAAGCAGAGTATTGAGCGGCTCTACGATCAGGATCCAGGATCGCTTGACAGGCAGCGGGCACTCCAGCTGTTCAACGAGTTCAAGTTCTTTCTGAACAGGGGCGAGATCCGGGTCGCCGAAAAGCTGGGTGACGGGTGGAGGGTACATGTGTGGGTCAAGAAGGGTATTCTCCTGGGCTTTCGGCTGGGGGAGCTGGTCGAGAGATCAATGAATGCAGATTTCCGGTTCTTTGAGAAGAGCACCTACCCGCTGAGGAGCTTCTCCCTGGAGAACGGGGTGCAGATCGACAGGGGGGGATCGGCTGTCCGGGATGGCGTCTATGTGGCGCGGGATGTTGTGTGCATGCCGCCGATGTATGTCGATGTTGGCGCCTATGTCGGCGCGGGCACACAGATCGGCTCACACACGCTCGTGGGAGCATGCGCTCAGATCGGACGGGAAGTCCTCCTGGGCCCCGGCACCCAGATCGGAGGGGTCCTCGAACCGGTGGACGCCCTTCCCGTCGTTCTTGAGGATCGCGTGCGGGTGGAGGGGAGCTGCGGGATTTTCGAGGGGGTGGTTGTCAGAGGAGGTGCGGTGATCGGTGCGGGTGTGGTCCTTTCGGGAGAGACGGCAGTCTACGACATCATTCGGAAGGCAGTCTACCGTCGTGAGGGGAGCGGGCCGCTGGTCATCCCCGAAGGTGCGGTGGTGGTGCCGGGGAGCAGGGGGATGGACGTTCCCTGGGCTGCTGCCGAACGGCTGTCGGTTGCTGCGCCCCTGATTGTTCGATATGGAGAAAGCCTGCCGGGGACGCGCGTTCCCCACGGGGAGGAGCAACAGTGACGCCATCGCGGATTCTCGTTGTCGGGAGCAACGGGCTCCTGGGGCAGAAGGTTGTGGAGCTGTTTGCCCGGGGGACGACCTCGTCGGTGACCTGTGCCTCGCTCGAACGTGAGGCCGTCCGGACCCTTCGCTCCCTTCAGTACCTGCAGGTGGATATCACCTCGAAGAAGGATGTCCGGCGGGTTGTCTCCGTGTGCGAACCCGAGGTCATCATCAACTGCGCGGCAATGACCAACGTCGATGCGTGTGAGCGGGAGAGGGAGAGAGCCTGGAAAATCAATGTGGTCGGCGTGGAGAACATCATGGAGGCGGCGAAGAAATACGATTCCAGCGTAGTCCATGTCTCCAGCGACTACGTGTACGATGGGACGCGGGGGCCGTACTCCGAGATTGACAGGCCGGAGCCGCTCAGCTACTATGGCAAAACCAAGCTCGCGAGTGAGAATGTGCTCCTCGCCTCCGGTCTCCCGCACCTCATTGCCCGCACGATGGTTCTCTACGGCTATGCGGAAGGAGTCCGCCCGAACTTCGCGCTCTGGCTCCTGGACAACCTCGAAAAGGGGAAGCCCCTCCGGGTCGTGGAGGACCAGTTCGGCAATCCGACATTTGTGGACGATCTCGCCTATGGGATCATGAAGGGTGTGGAGCTGGAGAAGACCGGCGTCTACCACATTGCCGGCCGCGATATTGTCAGCCGGTATGCCTTTGCTGTCACCCTTGCACGCGTGTTCGGGCTCGACGAGGCGCTCCTGACTCCGGTGAAGACCGCTGAGATCGAGCAGCCTGCACCGCGGCCGCTGCGCTCCGGGCTCATCACCCTGAAGGCTGAGGTCGAGCTTGGCATCAAGCCATCAACGGTGGAAGAGGGGCTCACGATGCTGAGGGGCCAGCTGGCCCGGTCCGGTCGAAGGATTGGCGACAGGGCAGCGGCGCCGGGCCAGAAGCCGGGACGCTCCTTCCCCGCCAGCAGCCCCGGGAAGCGGTGAGGGGGGAGAGAAGACCGATGCTCGACATACGATACATCCGTGAGAACAGGGAAGCGGTAAGGAAGGGAGTGGCCGCCAAGGGGGAGAACCCCGAGACGGTTGATGCGGCACTCCGTTTCGACGAGCAACGCCGCTCCCTTCTGCAGAAGGCCGAGGCGTTGAAGGGCCGGCGCAACACGGTCTCGGCCGAGGTGGCGAAAATGAAGTCCCGAAACGAGGACGCGGCCCGTCTCATAGCGGAGATGCGGCAGGTGGGGGAGGAGATCAAGGCCCTGGACGAGGAGCTGCGGGAGGTCGAGCAGCGTCTCCGCTCTGGGCTTCTCGAGATCCCGAACCTGCCCCATCCTACTGTTCCGGTCGGCTCCAGCCCGAGAGAGAACCAGGTTCTTGCCGTCTGGGGTGAGGAGCCCGTCATTGATTTCACTCCGCTTTCGCACTGGGACCTCCTGGAGAAGCTGAATCTCGTCGACTTTGTCAGGGGGACGAAGATTACCGGGGCGGGTTTTCCCGTGTTCGTCGGTCGCGGCGCGATCCTGGAGCGCGCGCTAATCAGCTTCTTCTTGGCTGAGGCTGCCTCGAGAGGGTACACGGAACTCCAGCCGCCTCTCCTGGTAAATGAGGAGAGTGCGACCGGAACAGGCCAGCTCCCCGACAAGGAAGATCTGATGTACGAGGTCGGCCGGGACCGGCTCTACCTCATTCCGACCGCCGAGGTCCCCGTGTCTAACTTCTTCCGCGGTGAAATCCTCCCGGAGGAGAATCTCCCTGCGAAGTTCTGCGCCTTCACGGCCTGTTTCAGGAGAGAGGCGGGTTCCTACGGCAAGGACGTGCGTGGACTGAACAGGGTGCATCAGTTCGACAAGGTGGAGCTCGTCTCGTTTGTGCATCCGTCCCGTTCGTACGACGAACTGGAAACCATGCGCGAAGAGGCTGAACGACTCCTTCAGCTGCTGGGACTCCGGTATCGTGTCCTCTTGATGTGTTCCGGCGATCTGGGGTTCACGCAGGCAAAGAAGTACGATCTAGAGGTCTGGTCCATGGGGCAGGACAAGTGGCTGGAGGTCTCCTCGATCAGCAATTTCGAGGCGTACCAGGCCCGGCGAATGAATATCCGGTACAGGCCTCGCGGAGGCGGCAAGCCTGAGACTGTTCATACCCTCAACGGTTCTGCGCTGGCGTTGCCTCGAACGGTGGCCGCTCTTCTGGAGTACTACCAGACGCCCGAGGGGAAGGTCATCGTTCCAAAAGTGCTTCAGAAGTATACAGGGTTTGAGGTCATAGGCTGAGCGGTTGAAATCTCTTCTTCGTCTCTTTCCATACCTTGCTCGATACAGGAAGACCCTTCTGCTGGGATTCCTCACCGTCGTGCTGAGCAACATCTTCACGGTGGCCCAGCCCTTCCTCATCGGGCGTGCGATTGATGCTCTCAAGGCGGGGCTGGAGGCGCGTCTGCTTGGCGGCACCGACCTCCTCGGCTACGCCGCGCTCGTCGTCGGGTTCTCACTCGTCGCGGGCTTCTTCACCTTCCTGACGCGGCAAACCATCATTGTCGTTTCCCGACACGTCGAATACGATCTGCGGAACGACTTTCTCCGACATCTCCAGAGGCTCTCCCTCTCGTACTTTCAGAGTACGCCCACGGGGGACCTCATGGCGCACGCCACCAACGACATCAGTGCGATTCGCAATGCCATGGGGCCGGGAATCATGTACCCGACGGTGACGTGTATGACCTTCCTCATGGTCTTGAGCGTGATGGTGTACACCGACTGGCAGCTGACGCTCATCGCATTGCTCCCCCTTCCCCTTGTCTCCTATGTCGTCTACCGTCTGGGCAAGCTGATTCATGAGAAGTTCGAGGAGAGGCAAAAGCAGTACTCCGCCCTCACCACCCGGGCCCTGGAGAACCTCTCCGGGATACGGGTCGTGAAAGCGTACGTCAGGGAGAATCATGAGAAGCGGCTGTTTCGCGATCTGAGCTGGGAGTATCTCAGGAAGAACCTCGTTGTGGCGAAGGTGCAGTCGATCATGTGGCCGCTCATGTTTCTCCTCGTCGGTCTCTCGCTCATACTCACCCTCTACTTTGGAGGAATGCGGGTGATCGACGATCGCCTGAGCATCGGGACGCTTACCGCCTTCTTCGGGTATCTCGTCATGCTCATATGGCCGATGATCGCGTTCGGGTGGGTCATCAACATCCTCCAGCAGGGGGCGGCGTCGATGTCGCGCCTGGGGAGAATCCTCGACACCGAGCCCGACATAGTGGACTCGGAGGTGACCGATCGGGGGATATCGTCGCTGAGAGGAGCGATCGAATTCCGGGATGTCGTCTTCACGCACAGGGGAGCCGACACTCCGGCCCTTCGCGGACTTTCGCTGACCATTCCCGAGGGACGTACGGTCGCGATCGTGGGGTACACGGGGGCGGGGAAGAGCACCCTGGTGAACCTCATACCGCGCCTCTATGACGTCACCGACGGCGAGCTCCTCATTGACGGGAGGAACATTCGCGAGATCCCTCTCAGCGTGCTGCGAGAGTCTATCGGCTACGTCCCGCAGGAGACATTTCTCTTCTCCGAGACCATCGAGGAGAACATCCGCTACGGCACCGAGGATGCAACCGAGCCGGGACTGGACGCTGCCGCCGATGTGGCACAGCTTTCGTCCGATCTCGCCGGGTTCCCCCACGGGTTTCAAACGGTCCTCGGTGAGCGGGGGATCACTCTCTCGGGGGGACAGAAGCAGCGGACGAGTCTGGCCCGGGCGGTGATGCGCGAGCCCCGCATACTCATTCTGGACGATGCCCTCTCTGCCGTCGATACCTACACCGAGGAGCAGATACTAAAGCGGCTGAGAGAGCTCATGAAGGGGAGGACGAGCATCATCATCAGCCATCGCATATCGACGGTGAAGGAGGCCGACATGATCGTCGTCCTCCATGAGGGAAGCATTGTTGAGCAGGGTACACACGATGATTTGGTTTCTCACGGAGGCATATACGCGGAGCTGTACCGGAAGCAGTTGCTGGAGGAAGAGCTTGAGCACATGTAGCGCGTGCGGGGAACGGTAATGCACGAAGAAGAGGTGCTTGGCAGGGCATACGACAGTACGCTCATGCGCCGTCTCCTGCGGTACCTGAGGCCGTACCGCTGGTACGTCGTGCTCGGGATCGCGCTGAGCGTCATGGTGTCGGCGATGGAAGCGATACGGCCGTACTTCACAAAGATCGCGGTGGACGAGAACATTGCGAACAGGGATGCAGACGGCTTGCTCGTGACGGCGCTCGTCTTCCTGGGGGTCATGATCTTTCGGGGCGTCGTGCAGTACGTCAACACGTACCTGACACAGTGGGTGGGGCAGAGAACCATCTACGATCTTCGCCTGGAGGTGTTCGAGCATCTCCAGCGCCTGGGGCTCCGGTTCTACGACAGGAACCCCATCGGGCGTCTCATCACGCGGGTGACGAATGATATCGAGGTGCTGAACGACATGTTCGCCTCCGGAATCGTCATGGTCTTCAGCGACGTCTTCACCATTGTCGGCATTCTCTACTTCATGTTCTCCATGAACTGGCAGCTCGCGCTGATTTCCCTGAGCGTGCTGCCCCTCCTGTTCTATGCGACGTTTCTCTTTCGCCGGAAGGCCCGTGACGCCTACAGGGAGGTGCGTGTTCAGATCGCCCGGATCAATGCGTTCATGCAGGAGCACCTCTCCGGGATGATGGTGGACCAGATCTTCGGTCGGGAGGGGAAGTCGTTCGATGCGTTTGCCCTCATCAATGGGCGGCATCGTGACGCCCATGTCCGCTCAGTTCTCTACTACGCCCTCTTCTTCCCGGGGGTGGAGCTCATCGGGGCTGTCGCTGTAGGCCTCATCATCTGGTACGCGGGTCTGCGGGCGCTGGACGGGGGGATTACCATCGGGACAGTGATGGCCTTTCTCCAGTTCAACGAGATGTTCTGGCGTCCGGTTCGCGATCTCTCAGAGAAGTACAACATCATGCAGACGGCCATGGCGTCGTCCGAGCGGGTCTTCTCGCTGCTGGATGACCGGAGCACTATCCCTGACCCGCCGCACCCGCGTCCGCTCGCGGAGGTTCGGGGGGATATTGAGTTCAGGAACGTCTGGTTTGCATACAACGCACCGGGGGACGGGAGTGCTCCCCCGGAGTGGGTTCTGAAGGACGTCTCCTTCACCATCAAGGCGGGTGAGACGGTGGCGATTGTTGGGCACACGGGCGCGGGGAAATCGACGACGATCAACCTCCTCACGCGCTTCTACGACATCCAGAGGGGCGAGATCCTCATCGACGGGGTCAACATCGCCCATGTGCTCCAGGCGGACCTTCGAAGACACATCGCGGTCGTTCTGCAGGACGTGTTTCTCTTCTCCGGTGATATCGCCTCGAACATCAATCTCGGTGATCCGGCCATTTCACAGGAGCGGATCCGCGCCGCCGCGAGGGTTGTGGGAGCGCAGCGGTTCATCGAACGTCTTCCCAGCGGGTACGGCCAGGAGGTCAAGGAGCGCGGCGGAACCCTCTCGGTCGGACAAAAGCAGCTGATATCGTTTGCCCGGGCCCTTGCGTTCCACCCGCAGATCCTCGTCCTTGACGAGGCGACTTCCAGCGTTGACACGGAGACAGAGCTGCTCATCCAGGCCGCCATCAAGAAGCTCCTGCGCGGCCGGACATCCATCGTCATTGCGCACCGCCTCTCGACGATTCAGTCGGCGTCGAAGATTATCGTGATGCACAAAGGAGAGGTGCGCGAGATGGGAACGCACCAGGAGCTCCTTGCACACCGCGGTATCTACCACACACTCTACCAGCTGCAGTACAAGGACCAGGAGCTCGGGAACATTACGGCGGCGCGATCCGCCGAAGACGGCCGGTGACACCCGTCTTGCAACTGGGTCGATGATTCAATAGATTCCCTCCGTAGGATCCTCCCCCGATGTCTCACTTCCGCGAGGCCCCCATGAATGGACGGACGCCGTTCCCATCTAAGTTCATCACTCTGGAGCGCCACATCGTCGAGGGCGAACGGGGACATCCGGGTGCCACGGGTCAGTTCTCGGGGCTTCTCCACGACCTCTCCCTGGCGGCGAAACTCGTCTGGCGTGAGGTGACAAAGGCGGGGCTGGTGAACATCCTGGGAAAGACCGACCGTATGAACATCAGCGGTGACGTGGTCAAGAAGCTCGACGAGTTTGCTGATGAGACGATCTTCAAGGCAATGGACCACGGCGGACATCTCTGTGTCATGGCTTCTGAGGAGAACGAGGATCTGCTCCACATCCCCCCCGGATATCCGAGAGGAAAGTATGCGTTGATGTATGACCCGCTCGACGGGTCAGGCAACATTGATGCGAATGTCACGATCGGATCAATCTTCTCCATTCACGCGCGTGTGACCCCTTCCGGCAAGGGGACCATGGAAGATGTCCTGCAGCCGGGGAGCAGACAGGTCGCCGCGGGGTACGTCCTCTTTGGCTCGAGTATGATGTTCGTCTACTCCACAGGTCACGGCGTCCACGGGTTCACGCTGGACCCCACCGTCGGTGAGTTCCTTCTCTCCCACGAGAACATCAGGATCCCGGGCAAGGGGAGGATCTACAGCGTGAACGAGGGGAACTTCAACCGGTGGGATCCCCCGATGCAGCGCTTTGTCCGGTACCTGAAGGAAGAGGATCCCTCTACCGGCCGGCCCTACACGGCTCGCTACATCGGATCACTGGTCGCGGACGTGCACAGAACGCTCCTCTACGGCGGACTCTACTGCTATCCGGGGGACACGACCAACCCCGACGGAAAGCTCCGCCTCATGTACGAGAACAATCCCCTTGCCTACATCGTGGAACAAGCGGGCGGGGCTGCATCCGACGGGCGCCGCCGTATACTCGATATCCAGCCGGATTCCCTCCACCAGCGGGCTCCCCTCTTCATCGGAAGCCCGGAAGATGTCCGCACCGCAGAGGAGTTTCTCACCGAAAAACGTTCCTGAGGCAGAAGAAAAAAACCCCGGAGCATCTCCGGGGTTTCTCTTCTGAGGATTCTCCAGCTGATCCGGTCCTACGGGAGTCGAGCGAGCTTCTGCTGTGCTTTGCTGACGAGGGAACTCGTGGGATACGAGCTCACGACGGCATTGTAGGCGTCGCGGGCCGCAGAGGTGTTGCCGAGCGCGGTGTAGGCGTTTCCGATCATGAGCTGGGCGTACGGCCTCTTTCCAGAGGTTGTGTACGACAGGACCGTTTCGAAACGGCTGATGGCCTCGGCGTAGCGCCCCAGAGCGTACTGTGACTCCCCGATCCAGTAGTGGCAGTTGTCCGCGAGGTCGTCTCCGATGCCGGCAGCGAGGAGTCCCTCGAACTGCTGAATTGCGCCGGAGTAGTTCCGGGACATGAACTGATCCAGGGCGGAGGAGTATCCCGAGCGCAGATCACCTGTGGGAACAGACGCGGGAGCCGGCGTCGGAGGAGCGGCCGTCGCCTCGCTCAGACTCGTCTCCAGTTCGGCGATGCGTGCCCGGAGGCTCCTGTTCTCGGCGGCGAGAGCATCGACCTGATCGTTGATCCGGCGGTTTTCGTTCTGAAGGCTGTCGATCCTGTACTCCAGCGAGGCCGTCGGCGATACGGTCGGGACGGTTTCCCAGTCGTCTTCCAGTGCCTCCTCGGAAGGACCGCATCCGAGCGCCAGCGCTGAAAGACCTGCGACGCACAGAGCAAGTATCCTGAAACCTTTCATGCGAACACCGGGGGATTGTGTGTTCATTGCGTTCTCCTTATTGAGAAGAGTTGGGGCCGGATGCGCTAATGTATCAAACCCTCTGAGCAATGTCAAGGCCACGATGCACCGTTCCACCGCACAGCTCTTCCAAGAGCTCGCAGGCGACCGTGAAGAGTCTCTTCGGCAGATCCGCCAGCGCGATGGGGCGGTAGCCTCCGGGTGCGGGAACGCTTCGGGTGAGTTCAACAGGAACCTACCCGATCGTGTGGTCGCGCTTGAGAAGTGAGGGAATCCATACGGGGAATTGCGCTTGAGGCTTGCTTGTTATTCATACGGTGAAGTGGTATATTTTTTGAAGGCTTTTTTCAGAAAAAGCAGGGTTTCATGCGCGCCATAGCGGTTTCTGCAGCGGTGCTGGCCGGTATCGTGCTTCTGTCGGGGTGTTCCTCGGGGCCGGCTCTGGTCGATGCGACTCAGGAGAAGTCTCCTCCCCAGAAGATCCATTCCGGGGCGGCACGGAAGCTGGCGCTGGAGCATGTCATTGACGGAACCATCTATGAGATGAAGGGGGAGTATGCCAAGGCGGTTCTGGAGTTCCAGGACGCGCTTCGCTATGAACAGAGCCATGGTATCTACTTCGCCATCTCCAAGAACTACTCCTACCTGAGAAAGCACTCTCTGGCGATTGAAGCGGGGAAGGAGGCTGTGCGACTGGCGCCGGAAAACCTGGACTATCGCAGAAACCTGGCTGAAACCCTGAGCCGCGCATTTCAGCCCGACGCTGCCGCTGAGCAGTACAGAGAGATCCTTGCCCGTGATTCATCGGCCAGGGATGCCTGGTATGCCCTGGCCCGCATCGAACAGTCCCGCAGGCCCCTCCAGGCTCTGGCGACCTACCAGGTCATTCTCGACCGCTTCGGCCCCGACTGGAACGTCTACCTCCAGATGGCGGACCTGCACAACAGGCTGGGGCAGCATGGTGCGTCGGCTCGCGCGCTGGAGCAGATGGCAATGCTGGATCCGGGGAACCAGGCTTTGAAGAAGAGCCTTGCCGAGGCGTACGCACGGGCAGAGGAATACGACCAGGCTCTCGCGACGTTTCAGGAACTCAATGAACTGGATCCCTCTAATCTCGAATACGTGGCCGAGATCGCGGGCATCTATCTCATCCAGAAGAACTACGATGCGGCAACACGACGATTCGAGGAGATCCTCTCCGGAGATTCGGTTGCGATCGAGATCAAGCTCCGCATTGGCGAGATCTACTTCAGCCAGCTCGAACAGGACTCGATGCTCGTGCCTCAGGCACGGTCAGTCTTCACCCAGATTCGCGATACACATCCGGAGGACTGGAGAGCCTACTGGTTCCTGGGAGCCATAGGAGCGATCACGCATGACGACACTGCGTCGATCCAGAACTTTCGGAGGGTCACCGAGCTTGCGAGCTGGAACGCAGATGCCTGGGTCTATCTCTCATCGGTGTTTCTGGGAAACAACAATTTCCAGGAGATGGCCACCGTCCTGGAGTCGGCTCTGGAGGTGCTTCCGGACGATTTCCGGGTCAACTTCTTCCTCGGTGTTGCCTACAGCCGGCTCGGCCGGGATGCCGACGCCGTCCGGGTCCTGGAGCGCGCCCGTAGCATCGATCCGGAAAACGTGGATGCGCTTTCGCAGCTGGCGCTGGTCTATGACGGCATGGGCCGGTACGCTGAGTCAGACAGCCTCTACGAGCTGGCCATCGGCGTAGACCCGGAGAACGATCTCGTGCTCAACAACTACGGCTACAGTCTGGCCGAGCGGGGTGTCCGTCTGGAGGAGGCCCTGGAGATGGCAAGCAGAGCGATCGAGGCTCAGCCGGAGAACCCGTCGTACCTTGACACGATAGGCTGGATCTTTTTCCGGCTGGGTCGATACAGGGAAGCGGAGCGGTACGTCAGGGAGGCCATCGAGAAGGGGGAGGATAACGCTGTTGTCTACGAACACCTGGGCGACATCTACTTCAAGCTTGACCAACCTGACAGGGCGATGGAGCACTGGAACATGGCTCTGGAGCTGGACGAGGACAACACAGCGCTCCGCGAGAAGATCGCGCGCGGTTCCCTATGAACCCGACGGTGCGGACGTGGGTGGGGTGCATCCTGGCGCTGGCGAGCCTGACGTCGTGCGCTCCCAGGAGATCCGGAGTCTTGCTGGACACCGAGCAGGTACGGCCGGCCGAACTCCTCGCGCTGGTAGCGAAGGGCGGAGAGAAACTCCGCTCGATGAGCGGCAAAGGGAGCCTCGCTTTTGAGAGCCCCGAATTCGCCGGCTCAGCTTTCTTCTCTCTCTCCCTCAAGAAACCCGATTCCCTCCTCCTGAAACTCGAGGGTCCGTTCGGCATCGACATGGGGATGCTGTTTGTCGACCGGGAGCAGTATCTCATCTACAACGGGCTGGAGAACAGTGTGATCCGGGGAAGTCCGCAGGAATCGACGTTCCGTTCACTCATCCCCATCGATCTCACTCATGAACAGCTCCTGGAAGCGTTCTCCGGCGTGTTCACGGTGAAAGGGGATGTCCGACGCGTTCGGGAATTCACGGTCGAGGAGGAGCAGTTCCGTCTTCGCTTGCCGTGCGGCAACGAAGAGTGCATCTACTGGATCGACCCTGAGAACCTTCTCGTGAGGAGGTATCTCCGGAGAACGTCCGGCGGGACCACGCTGGTCGATGCGGTCTCCGACGCGATCACAGAGCAGGGTGAGATCTTCGCGCCGCGGCGTATCACGGTCGTCTTCCCGGAGTCGCGACGGAGAGTGTCGGTCTACTACAGCAGCCTGCAGCTCAACGATCCGGATCCGTCATTTTCGTTCTCCATCCCGAGTACCGCTGAGATAATCACCCGCTAGAGGAGGATGATGCGGCCCCATGCCGTCCTATCGGTGCTTCTGCTGATGCTGACCGTCCGGCCCGCCCCTGCAGACGAGGGGGAAATCAAGAGGCGACGGGCAGAGCTCGAAGCGATTAGGATGCAGATACACGAATACGAAGAGCAGATCAGGGAGCAGCAGCAGACCGAGGACGCCACCCTGGACCTGCTAGACTCGTATGACAAGAAGGGGACGCTCCTGCGCCGACTCATCGGCAAGCTCAAGAAGGAAGAGGAGGCACTACAGCGGCAGATCAGCGGAACGAGAGATTCCCTGGGCACCCTCGAGGGTGACCTCACATTCCTCAGGAACCACTACGCCAAGTATGTCGTGTCGGCGTACAAGTCCGGCCGCTCACAGGATCTCGAGCTCCTCCTCTCCTCGCGCTCCATCAACCAGCTGACGATACGGAACGAGTACCTGAAACGATTTGCCGCGCAGCGTCGATCCGATATGACGAGAATCCTTGACAAGACGAGGACCATGGAGGAACTCCACGCGCTTCAGCAGCAGCATCTAAGCGAGGAGCGGCGGCTGCTTGCCGAAAAGGGGGCTGAGGAGGACCGCCTCGAAGCCCTGGCCGAAGAGCGGAGGGAGACACTGGAGCAGGTACGGTCCGATCGGCAGCTGCTGCAGCGGGAGATGGAACGCAAGATGCGGGCGGCGCGGGATCTCGAGACGATTGTCGAACGGCTGATCGAAGAGGAGCGTCTCCGGAGGGAGAGGGCTGGCGTGGACCGGACGGAGGTCCCCATCGTAACGGGTCCGGCTTTCGATACCAGGAAAGGGCAACTCCGGTGGCCTGTCCGCCGGGGCGTCGTTGTGGCGAAGTTCGGTAATCAGAGACATCCGACACTCAGGACCATCACGCAGAACACCGGGATCGACATCTCCGTGGAGGCGGGCTCTCCCGTTGTTGCGGTTGCCCAGGGTGAGGTGGCGAGGATATGGTGGCTTCCCTCCTACGGGAACCTCATCATCCTCAACCACCAGAACGGCTACCGGACGATCTACACCCACCTCGCGGAGATATCTGTCACCAAGGGGCAGCAGGTGGCTGAGGGGGAGCAGATCGGAGTGAGTGGCGAATCGCTGGACGGTCCCCGGCTGCATTTTGAGATCTGGAAAGAACGCGAGAAGCAAAACCCCGAACTATGGCTGGCCAAGCGATAGGAAGACTCGGACGTCCCACTCTGGTCCTCACCGCGATCTCCGCCCTCCTGCTCGTTCTCCTGCGGGCTCCCCTCGCGACGACTGATCATGCGCTCAGCGGGCTCCACTACAGCGTCCGCGGCGTAGAGCCTGCCGATTCCACCATCATCCTCGTTACCATTGACGATGATGCCCTTCGCTCACTGGGATGGCCCGTGAAGCGGAACTTCCACGCGCTCATGATTAGAGTCCTGCACGAGCTCGGCGCGGGGGCTGTGGGCGTGGAAGTGGTGTTCGAGGAGGAGCGCCTGGAATATCCGGAGTACGATGAGCTGCTCAGCACGGTCACCCGCACTGCGGGGAATGTCGTGCTCCCCATGTACTACGACAGAGTGGAGGAGGGGGGAACTGCCGCGGCTGGACCTCATGAACCGTTCCCGCGGTTGCGCGAGGCAGCTGCCGCTCTGGGTCATCTCCACTACAGGGGCGATGGCGATGTGCCGATCGTCCTCCAGTCGGGCGACGATCGGAGACCCGCCTTCGGTCTTGCCCTCCTGTCGACCTACCTCGGGGGGGATCTCCACCTCGCCGGTGAATCCTTCACCGTAGAGGGTCGCGGCGATGTGCGCGCCTTCAGCGCACCCGGAGGAGACGTTTCGCTGAACCATCCGGGCGGTCTGGCGGCGTACCGGCGGTATCCCTTTATTGAAGTCCTCCGCTCCTATGACGCGATGCGGATGGAGGGCCAGGGCTTAGTTCCTCTCTCCTCATTCAGAGACAAGATCATCCTCGTCTGTGTCATCGCGGAGGGGCGGAGCCGGTTTCTGGATACACCGATGGATGCGCGCCTCCCCTCGGTCCTCCTCCATGCGGCTTTTCTCGACAACGCACTGCGCGATCGGTTCCTCGTCCATCCGGACGGCTGGCTCGTCATGATTCTCGCCACACTCTTCGCCGGCGCTTGTTCGGCTGCGGCATTGGTGCTGCGCCGGCCCTATGCTCTGCTAGTCCCGCTCTGCGGCCTGGCTGCTGTCTCTGGCATTTCCCTTCTCCTGTTTCTCCAGGTCTCGCTCCTCCTGCCCCTCGCTCCTTTCCTGCTGGGAACGGTGGTTGCCGTTGCAGCGGGATCGATCTACCGGCAGCACACCCAGCGCGAACAGGTGGAGAAGCTCGAGACAGAGAAGAAGCTCATCCTCGCGCAGCTCGGAGAGAGGGAAACCAAGGTGGAGGATCTGGAGCGTGAACTGGCGAACCAGGAGGCCGCCCACAAGGGGCAGCGGACCAGAGAGCTGCAAGAGGAAATTCGCCGCTACAGGACGGAGATTCGGGAACTCTCAGCGCGGGCGGAGGACATGGTTCCCTTCGGCGTGACCGACGGTGAGGGTCAGGGCTCGGCAAGTCTCTTTGAAGGGATTGTCCACGGGTCGGAGGGGAAGATGAAGGAGGTGGTCAGGTTCATCGAGAAGATCGCCGGGAGCGAGGCGCCGGTTCTCGTTCTAGGGGAAAGCGGGACCGGGAAGGAGCTCGTGGCTCGGGCAATCCATGCCAGGGGAGGGCGGGCTGGAGCCGCGTTTGTCGCCGTTAACTGCGGTGCCCTCACCGAGAGTCTCCTGGAGAGTGAACTGTTCGGTCACGAGAAGGGGGCCTTCACGGGTGCGGTGAAGGAGCGGATGGGCCGGTTCGAGCTGGCGCACGGCGGTACGATCTTTCTGGACGAGATCGGGGAGACCTCGGAGAATTTCCAGGTGAAGCTGCTCCGGGTGCTTCAGGAGGGGGAGCTGGAGCGTGTGGGGGGGACACGAACCCTGAGAGTGGATGTGCGTGTGATTGCGGCGAGCAACAAGAATCTGAAGGAGGAGGTGCGGGCCGGTCGATTCCGCGAGGATCTCTACTACCGCCTGAATGTCCTGACGGTGATGCTCCCTTCCCTCAGGGAGCGCCAGGCGGATATCCCCCATCTCATTCAGCATTTCCTTGCAGCGCAGGGGGGCGGGCTCGAGCTCTCCCGGAGCGTTGCGGAGGCGCTGAGGAGGTACCCCTGGCCCGGCAACATCCGGGAGCTGGAGAGCACGATTACCCGCGCGGTGCTCCTGGCGAGGGCTGAACGGAGGAGTCTGATCAGCCTCAAGGATTTGCCCGAGGATGTTGCCGCGGCAGGAGCCGATGCGATACCGCTGGAAGAGCGGGTACTGGAGCATCTCCGTCGGAAGGGGTTCAGCAGGAGCTCTGTATCGGAAACAGCCGAGGAGCTCGGCGGTCTGAACCGGGGGACGGTAGCGGAGTATTTCCGTGGCGAGTGCCTCAGGGCGTTTGCCCGATACCGGTTCGACCTCGAGCAGACCGTGCTCTCCCTCTCCCTTTCTTCTGATTCCGGTGTGAACGACCGGGTTCGGAAGAAGCTCCTGGAGTATCTCTCCAATATCATCGAGGGCGTCGACTCCGCCCGGCTCTGGGAAGAGTCACGTGCATCGCTGAGGTCCAAAACCAAGAACCTGCCGCAACGATACCATCCCTTCTGCGAAGAGATCGCTGAGGCATACCACGGGAACCGGTGGGAGCTCCCCGGCTGAGCTGATCCTTGGCTCTTCTCCCGGCCAACCTTAAACCTTCTGGCTTTCCCACGTGTCGAACAGCTGGGGGCGCTCATACTTTTCAGTCACGGAGGTTCGCATGTCTCGGGATGCATTACTCTGGTTGGCGTTCGCCTCTTTCTGGGCGGCGGTGCTCCTTCCGTCCCACTCGAGGGCACAGGGATTCGGCTCTCGAGGATCGGGCTCCCCGGAGGAACGGATTGAGGAGAGGGTCTCGGCGCTGACCTGTCGCCTCTCACTGAGCGAGACGCAGGCCGAGGGGGTCCGGTCCATTCTGGAGGAGCACTACGGGCTGCTGAAGGAGGACAGGGAGATCTACGGGGACGATCGCGAGACGATGGTGGAGATCCTACGGGGGAGGATGAAACGGTTGGACGCGAAGATCATGGATCTCCTCACCGCCGAGCAGAGAGCGGAATACGAGAAGTACAAGGAGGAGCGGAGACAGGAGATGCGGTCACGCAGGCAACGCACCGGGGAGATGTAGCTCATGAAGAAGACCACCTGGGGTATCGCGTTCATGGTGTTCGTGGGCCTGATCGCGGTGTTTCTGCTCACACGCAGCGGCAGCCAGGACGGGACCCCGGCAGCCGGACAGATAACGAGAGTCGCCGCTGTGGATGTGGGCGACCTGGAGTTGACCGTCTCGGCCGACGGGGTGGTCCAGCCTATCAACAAGGTCGAGATCAAATCCAAGGCGAGCGGGCGAATCGAGCAGTTGAATTTCCAGGAGGGAGACGCCGTCAAGGAGGGGGACCTCCTGATAGCCCTTGATCAGAGGACGACCCTGAACGACTACGAACAGGCAAAGGCCGAGCTTGAAGTGGCCCGGGCGAGCGCACAGCAGCAGGAGAACAACTCCCGGCGATCGCTCGAGCTTTTCGAGAAGAAACTCCTCTCCGAGCAGGACCGGGACCAGGCTCATGTGGAGTACGTGCGCGCCAAGTCGACCCTCGTCAAAGCGGAGGCTGCACTCTCCTCGGCGGATGAACGGCTGCGCGATACGCGGATCCGGGCTCCCATCACAGGGATCATTCTGACAAAGGATGTCGAGATGGGACAGATCATCGCATCGGGGGTGTCAAACGTGGGCGGAGGGACGCTGCTTGCAACAGTGGCGGATATGACCGAGGTGTACGTGGAGGCGAGCGTGGATGAGGTTGACATCGGGAGCGTGACTGTAGGCCAACGGGTGGAGGTCGTGGCCGACGCCTACCCGGAGGAGACGTTCCGGGGGGAGGTCGTTCGCATTGCCCCCCTCGGGCTGACACAGCAAAACGTGACGGTCTTCACGGTGGTGATACAGGTGCCCAACAGGGGCGGGAGGCTGAAGGCTGGCATGAGTGCCTCGGTGGAGATTGAGGTGTTCCGCCGGAGGCAGGTTCTTCGCGTCCCCAGCGAAGCGCTGAAGGATCCCCGGAGCGAACAGGGGAGGGTTCTCGCGGAGCTTCTCTCGGGGGAACGGGATTCAACGGATTCCTCGGGCGGCGAAGATACGACCGGCGGCGGGAGGGGCGGGGCCGGGATGGGAAGGGGTGGGATGCGCGAGAGGTTTGCCTCAGCGTCTCCCGAAGAACGGGAGAAGATGCGCGAGGAGGTGCGCGCGCGCCTCCAGAGGCTCACGCCGGAGGAACGGCAGCGTTTCATGGAGATGAGGGGGAGAGGCGGAGAGGGCGGAAGGGCGGAAGAGGGTCTCCGGCGCACCGCTCAGGTTGGCCCGGGAACGCGTCTGAAGCGGAGGATAGTCCTGGTGAGAGAAGGAGAGGACTTCGTCCCGCGGTTTGTGACCGTCGGTGTCAGCAACTTTGACTACACGGAAGTGATTGCGGGGCTTGAGGAATCCGATGAAGTCCTGATAACGACGGTGTCACGCGCAATACTCTCGATCCAGGAGTTCAACGAGCGTCTCCGGATGAGGACCGGCATCGGCGGCATGGGGGGGAGGGGGACCCGGTGAACTTCTTTGAGAGCTTTGCGACGGCCCTTACTGCGCTGTTCGCCAACACCTTCCGGGCTCTTCTGACAATGCTGGGGGTCATCATCGGCGTGGCTGCGGTCATCACCATGATCGCGATCGGTGAGGGGGCGCAGAAGGCTGTCGTGGACCGCATTGAGGCTCTTGGGTCCAACCTGCTGTTCGTCTCTCCCGGGGCGGCTCGTGGCGGGGGGATGTTCGTGAGACAGTCGGGGACGAGCGTCCGATTGAAGCGGGAGGATGCTGATGCCATTCTGGAGAAGTCGGCCCTCATCGAGGCTGTCATCCCGGAGGTGTCCCGTTCGGCCCAGGTGAAGTACGGCAACAGTAACTGGGGGACGCGCGTTCTGGGGACGGTGCCGGAGTATGAATCCGCAAGGAACTTCGCTGTGACGACCGGCCGGTACTTCACCCAGGCCGAGGAACACGGGATCGCCAGGGTCTGCGTCATAGGCAACACCGTCGCGGAGAACATCTTTGCCGATGAGACTCCCCTGGGGAAGAGCATCCGGATATCCGGACAGGCCTTCACGGTCCTGGGCGTTCTGGAGTCGAAAGGCCAGGGCGGCTGGGGGAATCCGGACGACCAGATCATTGTTCCCCTCTCGACGGCGCAGCGTCGGCTGTTCGGGATCGACTACCTTTCCATGATCAGCGTAAAGGTGGCCGGGGGGGAGAGCATGGAAGAGGCGATTCTCGATGTCGAACGGATACTCCGCCGTCAGCACAGGCTCCGGGAGAATCAGGACAATGACTTCGTCATTCGCAACCAGTCGGACATCATCTCGACGTTTCAGGAGACGCAGGAAACGTTCACGCTTCTGCTGGCGGGGATTGCGGCGGTGTCCCTGGTGGTGGGGGGGATCGGTATCATGAATGTCATGCTCATTTCGGTAACGGAGCGGACACACGAAATCGGGATCCGGAAAGCCGTTGGGGCCCGGCGGAGAGACATCCTCTGGCAGTTCCTCATTGAATCGGTGGTGGTCAGCGTCATCGGAGGGTGCATCGGCATACTCGCCGGGCTGATAGCCTCCGCAGTGCTGAGCAGCTACGGCGACTGGATGCTGGTCATCTCGGCTGGTGCAATTGTGCTAAGCTTCCTGTTTGCCACGCTCGTTGGTGTGTTCTTCGGACTCTACCCGGCGTGGAAGGCGGCAATGTTAGATGTAATCGACGCGCTCCGGTACGAATGAGCCGGGGCGTCAGTTCCCCGGAAGTGTGACGATCTCCCGGAGGCTGTCGTAGGGAATGACGAGTTCTGTCGGACCTAGAGCGTACGGGGCGACTTCGTAGGGGTTGAAGTAGAACGCCAGCCCGTCCTTCCGGAGGGCAAAGTTCTGGTTCAGGTGAAACCTCCCCTCTTCAAACCAGTATCCCGCCTCCCGCAGATCATCCTCTTTGCCCAACAGCTTGGTCCTTCGGAAGAGGGATTCTGCCAGCGTGTTGAGTCTCTCCTGTCTTCCCTCCCGGACGACGTCGGAAAGGTCAAGGGTCCGACCGCTCCGGAGATCTACCGCTGCGTAGAGGAGGAGGGAATTGGGATGGGCGCCCCCTGTAAAGCTGCTCTCGAAGAACGCGAGGCTCAGAACGCCGGCCGTGTCGTTGACTACGGATGCCTGCCGTCGCATCGTCCATCGGGTCTGATAGTCGGGGAAGGAACGGAGGGTTGCCTCATATCCGTTGAGAAAGATCTCCATGAGGAGCTCCACGCTCCCGGCTGCCGTCTCCGCCGAGAACGGGCGGAGCATCCACCGCTCTATCAGCCCGTTCAGCGAATCCTTGACCGCCCGGGTCGGGGCGGCGGTGAACTCGGGGAATGCGATGCTGATCCTGGCGCAGGGAGCCGCCGGCGTGTCGCAGGAGCCCGTCTGACGCTCCTGGGATCGCGTCTGGAAGCGGAGATTCTGGTCAGGGGTGGTGCACGCTTGGAATGCCAGGAGAACGAGGATCACCGTGTGCGACAGCTGGTGGGGTCCGGGCAGGCCCTTCGCCCGATCTCTAGAAGGCATAGCTCAGGCCGGCGAAGATGTTGAAGTAGCGGACCGCCTTCATGGTGATGACTCCTGTTCCGGGGTCTCCTTCTTCGAGCAGTTGGACCTCGGTCTGATCGACAGCGTTGTACTTGCCGAGCGCCTCGAGGGAGAGCCGTTTGCCGAGCGGTACGGTGAGGCCAAACTCGATGCCAAAACCGAATTCAGACCATGTCTTGGACCGTGACTCCAGGGGGAAAGGGTTGTTCTGGACGGTCACCGTCCCGGATGTCTGGAGGTGAAGCAGGTGGAGTCCGGCAAAGAGGGTGAAGAACGGGCGGATGCCCTTGCTGACCGGAAAGTACTTCACTCCGATTACGAAGGGGTAGACGCTCAGGGGGGCGTCGAGCTCTATCGTTGCAGGGATCCCCTCTTGCTCGAGCAGGCTGTTGAGATGGTCATTCTTGACGCTCCAGGTGTTCAGTCCTGCTGTGAGCGTCAGCTGAATACCGGGGTTGATCTGGTAGCCGAAGCTGGCCTGGCCGCCGTAACCGTTGCTGTAGAAGTCGTGGAATTCATCGGCCGGGAGTGCCGCGCCTCCTGCGATGCTTGCGGTGAATCTACTCTCCGCAAGGCCGGACGATCTGAGCAGGAGAAGGGCCAACGTCACCGCGAGGATTCTCGTCATGATGGTCTGCCGTTCGTCTGTTCGCTGGCATGGAATCAGAAGGCAATATAGAGATTGGCTGAGAGAGATGCCACGGAGTCGCCGATTCCGGGACAACCGTGCATCGGAGGGGGGGAGGTTCGCGTGAACGGGCCCATTCCCGCACTTTGCAAGTCCGTTCCCGCAGTAGCTGAAGGGGTGGAAGCATCTCCGGTCAGAGGATAAGTTGCTGCCAAGGAATATCTTAGACGATGCGCGCACCCTGCCAGAAGATCTGGCACAGGGGTTGTACTCACCGGGGGCAGTGATGCGGTGCAAGACCCAAACAACGGTACAACAACAGACATCGTAAGGAGGGAGTCATGAAGAAGGCACTGTTCGTCGTGTGGGGGGCTCTGCTTGTGGCACTCCCGCTTGTTACGGGATGCGACCAGAGCGCGACGGAGCCCGAGCAGGTTGCGCCGGCGGGAGTCTCCAACGAAGAGGAGGCGATAAGCTACTTTGCGGCAAACGATGATTTTGTGCTCAATGACGAGCAGACGCTCGACGACCAGTCCGTGGAGCCGCTTGATTACGGCACCTTCGGAAAGGTAGGAGCGGAGATCACGCCGATTCGCTTCGGGCGATTCGTCACCGGCGTGACGAAGACGGTAGAAGTCACCTTCGAGCCGGGCGACACCATTGCCATTGCCCACGTCGAGAAAGAAATGAGCGGCATTCTGAAGATCCGGGGGATCAATGCCGATGGCGATACGGCAACGTACGAGAAGCCGTTTGCGGACAAGATCGTGCGCAACATCATCTTCAAGCGGATAGCCCGGGAGACCAGGCGCTACTGGCTGAACTGGCTGCCGGTGGCCAGCTCCCTGATCGAGGGGGGAACGATCCCGACGAGCAACATCAACATCACGGAGCTGACGGTGTATCTCCCGAACGGCGAGACCATCGTCGTCACCGATCCGGAGACCTACTTCCTGCGGTACCGCTGGGTGAGGATGTTCCAGAACGGGCAGCCCGATGCTCCGCAGCTGGAAAAAATGCAGAGGGATGTGCCTGAGTTCAACGCGGGGGAGCCGATAAAGCTGCAGGTCAGGCTGGAGAGTGGCGCGGCCGACGCGGATATCGTTGTACTCCGGTATGGCTTCGGCTTTGGCCACAGACGGCGCATCAGGCTGGAGATGGTCTCGGAAGAGCTGAACGGCGGACTCTACACGCGGACCTACCAAACCTCCGTGATCACACCGCTCTTCTGTCACTTTCACCGGGGCTTCTTCAACATGGCCGTTGTGGGGATGACAAAGGAGACGCTCTTTGACGATGTCGCTCCGTATGCTGTCAGCATCTGGGGCGTGCCGTACAGGGTTCTCTAACCACTCTTGCTGGGATCGGGGGGGCTCCATCGCTTCGGCGTGGGGCCCTCCTGTGCTCTGCAATGTTGATATTCTGGTCTGTTTTCAAGAACATGGTGAAGAGCAATGGAAGGTTCGGCGATGATCAGGCACCTGGCGGCGGTTCTGCTGCTCCTGATACTGGGGGGCTGCCAGCAACCATCTGACGTAGAGCTGACGCAGGAGGAGTACGAAGCTGATCTGGAGGTCCGGTCGGTTGTCGTTCCCGACACTCACGTTGTTCTCATCCCGGTCGATTCCAGTGCTGTCCTTCCCGAAGATCAGCTGGAGTTCCGGGCGTTTTTCCTGTTGAACAACGTCACGCATGATGCGGGTGGCATCCGGCGGTCATTCTCCTACTCCAGGGTCTATGCAGCCGATTCGGCAATACGGTTTATGGGTCGGACGGTGGGTTTTCGCGGGATGGACCTGGGAAATATGAGACTCAACGGGGTCCCGATGATCAAGCTCCCCCACATCGTCCGGATCAAGAGGGGGAGCCAGCCAGACTCTCTCGTGCTCGGCGGATTTGAGTACCTTCAGGATCTCACGGGGCAGTACCAGCCGGACCAGCCATACCTCTGGTCGGCGTCGACGCCAGGGATGGGGACCATCTCGCAGGGCATTCGATCGGCAGGGAATCTCATCGTGCACTCTCCGGCCGGCGGTTCGGTGGTATCACGGGAGAAGGACCTCGCGCTTCGGTGGACGGGCGCAGGCGGGCATCTCTCGGTCATCATCAGCTCGTTCGATCCATGGACAAATCGAACGCGCCCGCTCCTGGAGTTTCGGTCAAGGGCGAATTCGGGCCGTGCGCTGATTCCCGGGAAGCTCCTCCGTGAGCTTCCACGGCAGCATCCGTACTACGTGTTCACGTTTGTTCTTGCGAACCGGGTTGATACCGTCGTCCTTCAGGGCTACTCCGGGAGGGTGATGGTGCAGGCCGCATCGATCTACAACAGTTACGTCGAGTTGCGCTGAATATGCTCCGAAGGTGGGCTCTCATGCTCGGACTCATTCTCATAACGGGTCGCCCCGACCTCTGTGCGCAGTCACTCATTACCGCGCGGCAGATCGGACTGGCCGCATACGGAGCAGAGGTGCGGGACAGCCGCGGCTTCTCTCTCAATCCGGCCGGCCTCATCCTGATGAGGGACTGGGACTTCACGGCAACAACCTACGGGTCGCCGACGCTCGGGCGGGATGGCTTTGTCTTCCACGGCCTCACATTCGGGAAGAGATTTCTGGAGAATGAAGCCGCGGCGTTCCAGTATTCTCCAGGCACCTCGATGAGATTCGTGGTTCCTCCAACGATCAATATCGACCCGCCGAACAATCCGACCTCGAACGACAGGGAGATCGAGTACGCGGAGCCGTTCTCGATCGGTGTCGCGCACAGATTCGATGAGCATTTCTCCGTCGGTCTCGGGGCCCGATTCAGGAGGGAGACGCTGACGGAGACCACCTACGAGATCATTGTGGGCGATACCGCCACGTTCCCGAGTGTATCGGTGGAGGAAGTCCGCGCAACGGGCTGGAACGTCGATGCGTCGGTCCTCTGGAGGCCGAGTGATCTCTTCTCACTCGGACTGACCGGGCGGAATCTCCTCACCCTGGCTGCCGGGGACACACCGGATGAGCTCTCCGCCTACAGACTTCCTAAGAGTGCAATCGGCGAGATCAGCCTTGCGACGCGGGCGACCCGTACGCTTCTGCTTGCAGCGTCTGCGGGGACTGACCAGGCGGGTGCGGTGGGTGGAGAGTGGACGCCCGGCTACGGGATCGCCATACGCGGGGGGCTCTACTTCAACGCTAAGGAATCGCCGACCGCGTATGCGACGGGGCTGGGAGTGGGGTGGTCGTATGAGTTCCTGGAGCTGGGGGTTGCCTACCTCCACTTCTTCGACCAGACCAACCGGCGGGGAAGTAGTCCGGCAGGGGAGTTCGATCCGTCGGGGATCAGAAATATCGATCTGAATCCTTACACCTCTGACCGCGTGACCCTGACGGTGAAAGCCATATTTGGCAACATCCGGGAGAGGGTGGCGTTGATCGAATCGGTCGCAATGCTCGGCTCTGTCTATCCCTCCGCCTATGAGGTGTTTGCCTACAGACCGATCGGCACGGCGCGGGTGAGGAATATCTCCTCAGAGCCGATACACGCGAAGGCAGCTTTCTATGTGGACCAGTATATGGACGAGCCGACGGAGTCGGGACCGGTCACGATCCAGCCCGGAGAGAGCGTCGAGATTCCTCTCACTGCCGTCTTCAACGAGCGTATCAGGAAGGTGTCGACGCTGACCATCAAGGAGGGTAACGTAACGATCAACGCCTCTCCCGCGGACCCGGAAGATGACCGGTATCAGACACCTGTTCTCATCCAGGGTCGGAATGCCTGGGACGGTGACGTGCTGACGCTACGCTACTTTGTCACGCCGGATGACCCTGATGTCATCCGCTACAGCAGGGACGTCCTGTTGAACCACCGGGACACACTCATTCAGGCGGACCGTTCTCTCGAATCGTTTCAGAAGGCGCGGATTCTCTTTGACGACCTTGCAGAGAAGCTGATGTACGTGAACGACCCGAAGCAGAGTGCTGACTACGTTCAGTATCCCACGGAGACACTGCGATTGAGAGGCGGAGATTGTGATGATCTGTCGGTCTGTTTCGTGTCGCTTCTGAGCAGTATCGGGATCTCCACGGCGTTTGTCGATGTGGTCCCTCCGGAGCGCCCCGAGGAGAGTCACATCTATCTCCTCTTTGACACGGGGGTGGATCCCAAGTTCGGGTCGCATGTGTCACCGAACCCGAAACGGTACGTTCTGAGGAAGAACAGGAGGGACATCGAGACAGTCTGGATCCCGGTGGAGACAACGGTTGTCGCACGGGGCTTTGAGGAGGCGTGGACCCGCGGCGCGCAGGAGTACTTTGACGATGTGGAGATAGGCCTCGGAACGATCAAGGGGTGGGTCCGCATCGTGGATATCAATTGAGTGAGGTGGAGCATGCGATTCTCTGTAGTTGTGCTGCTTGTGGCTATGACCTCCATGGCGCTGGGAGGGGACATCACGGTTAAGAGGCTGCAGGGGGACGTGCGTGTGCGTCACGGCGTGACCGAACACTGGAGTGCGGTGGCGGTGGGTGATGTCCTGCGACCGAACGACAGCGTGAAGACAGGAAAGGGCGGTTCAACCGTGCTGGAGCTGATCCGGGAGGACTCCGGCACCGCGCGTGCCGTTACCCTGCCACCAGAGGTCATTGTGGATGTTTCGGATATGAGGACGCTGACGCAGGAAGAGCTGATGCTCAAGCTGACAATGGAGAAGGTGCGCTCGTCGTCCTACCAGTGGAAGAACGACGAGTTGCGGATGCCCGACGCGGCGGTGGTTCACGGTCAGGGATCGGGTTCGGAGGAGGAGTTGAACGAGAACGACCGGGCGACCGGGCGGCTTCAGCTGAATGGGGCGCGGGTACTCTATGAGAACGGCTTCTACTCCACCTGCATACTGAGGGCGATGGAGGTGTTTCGTCATTACCCCTGGATGGCGGAGTCCTTTTCCGACAGGCTCATGGTTGCCGAGGCTCTGGCGGAGTGCGATCTGCGGGGGGAGGCCCTGGCGGAGTATGGTGCGATCTCCAGGATGGAGGGACTCGGGGAAGAGGAGCGGATGCTGGTCCGCGAGCGTATGGATGCTATGAAATGAGCTTCTTCTGGAGTGTGTGGGGGATACCGTGCTGTTGGATAAGGACGGGGCGGCCCGGCGGGAGGGTCGCCCCGTCTGCTTTGAGACCCCGCTCGCTCGTCCGGTTGCTCTTCGGCCCGGGGGTAGTCCGGATAGGTGTTTTTTCCCCCCCTAGCCCTTTGTGAGTGAGGGTTTCCACCTGCTCAGGCCTGTGGCGGATCTTGAAGACCCGCTGTTCTGCCTGACGGGGTAGCTGCTCCGGAAGTACCACCGGTCGAGGGCTCGGACCAGCTTCTCCTCACTCTTGAAGGTCCTCTCCACTCCGTCGATGAAGAAGAACTGGCGCTCCTTCGGGGGAAAGAAGGTCCAGTCTCTCTTCACCTCTACCTGCATCTGCACACCCAGGTTATCGTCCCGGTAGATCACGCAGTGTTTCTTGGGCAGGTAGATGCTCGAGCAATAACTCCATGCAGGTTTACGCATGCTCCCATCTTCTTAAAGTAATATGTCACAAATTATCAACCAAGTGATAATAAATCAAGGAAAAAATGCGTTTGGAGAGCGTACTACATGACAGGATTGTCGCATCTTCTTGTTTTTGGGCTGATTTTGTTGATCTGGATGAGGCTCCCGCCTGGCCTCCTGGAGGGATTCACTTGTATAGTACCGATTCAGGCGACCGATCAGCGTGATGTAAAACACATCTGCCCTGCTAGGTGTGGCCTTTTTGATAACACGCCCTCTTTGCGTATATTCATGCGAGAAGGATGTCTCGGGGCGTAGCTCAGCCAGGCTAGAGCGCTTGCTTTGGGAGCAAGAAGTCGCTGGTTCAAATCCAGTCGCCCCGACCAGGTTCATACCATCACAACTACCCTGTGGTCTCCTTCGTTCCGAACAGCGTCCCTGATTCCCCATGAAGCAGCTCCCGCAGGGCATATGGAGAGGAGTGCTGGGCAACGGACCTTTGCGTGCTCTGGTGGATCGCATCGTGGCGAACAGCTTTCATTTTCTCTGGTATCACTCGCCTGATACCTGCCTCAAGAACAGTGTTCTCGGCTATCTCGTTCAACAGTGTCCGTTTGACCTGCAGCTGTACCAGGAGCTGATCCATCGCATAAGGCCACCGTTCATCCTTCACACCGGTGTTGCCTGGGGCGGCTCCGTACTCTATTTCGCGATGCTCCTCGATCTGATGGGCGCGCCTTCTGAAGCGATCGTCGTCGGGGTTGATATTGCTCTTACCGATCAGGCCAGAACGCTGCGCCATCAACGGGTTCGCCTCTTCGAAGGGAGCTCTACTGATCCGGAGACAGTCGGCCGGGTCAACGATCTCATTCCTGCCGGGGGGTTATGGTAGTGCTGGACTCCGACCACACTCGGGATCACGTTCTGTCGGAGCTGGAGATCTGGAGCCCAATAGTTGCCGTCGGGTCATATCTTGTTGTGGAGGACACCAGTATCAATGGCCACCCGGTGGCTCCACTGTGGGGCCCGGGCCGTATGAGGCGGTGAAGCAGTTTCTCAAATATCACGATGAGTTTGCCGCGGATGACGAGATCTGGAGAAGAAACATGTTCTCATTTCATCAGGGGGGATGGCTCCGGCGGGTCCGGGCGTAAGCTCTGACGGGAACCTCTCATTCTACCGGAAGGCTAAGACATCTATGCCGCCTCAGATTCCTTCTTTTTTGACCGAAATTATCAAGACAAGCCAGGACATCTGGTCCAAGGGTTGGGCCGAAGCGAACGCCGGAAATATCAGCGTTCGGCTGGTGCGTGAGGCTGTTGATATAGAGACGCTCAGAACCCAGCCCAGAGAATGGACCTCTCTCGGGACGAGGGTTCCTGATCTGGCGGGCGAGTATTTTCTGGTGACCGGGTCGGGGCGGTATCTGCGAAACATTGAGCTCTATCCGGAGAAGAACGTCGGGATCCTGGAGTTGGATGATGCGGGGAGCGCCTATCGGATCATCTGGGGGTTC
>Ga0209536_100000224_pt1 | contig 88865 bp, 81 predicted proteins | sample DeeMarSeWOR28_12_FD_187461 | JGI IMG/M metagenome (GOLD analysis project Ga0209536, IMG submission 187461) | Marine sediment microbial communities from White Oak River estuary, North Carolina - WOR-2-8_12 (SPAdes) (version 2) | ecosystem: Environmental > Aquatic > Marine > Intertidal zone >... | reverse complement strand
GCGCGGGCGGTGTTGGTGGCGCGGGCGGTGTTGGTGGCGCGGGCGGTGTTGGCGGTGCGGGCGGTGCGGGTGGTGCGGGTGGCGTTGGCGGTGCGGGCGGCATGGGCGGCGCGGGCGGCGCAGCTGGCAGTGGTGGTAGCGGCGGCGTGGGTGGCAGCGGTGGCCTGGGCGGCAGCGGCGGAGCAGGCGGCACCGCCGGCGATATGTGTGAGATCACGATCTCACTGATGGGCCGCGGATCGCGCTAGGGTTGCTCGTCTGCGTCGGCGGCTTGATCCCTCTTCTCGTCCACGTGGAACTCCACCCGGCGGTTGCGCGCGAGATCCTCTTCTGTCTTGGCATCCGGCACGAGCGGGCGCGTCTCGCCATAGCCTTCCGCCACGAGGCGGAGCTTGCTGACGCCGCCCTCGGTTACCAGGTAGCGGACGACCGACTCCGCCCGGCGCTGCGAAAGCCTCAAGTTGTACTCCGCGGGGCCCCTCCAATCGGTATGCCCTTCGACACGGATGACCGGAAAATCGAGGTGGGCGTTGAGAACCTCGGCCACGCCATCGAGCGCCGCGCGCGAACGGAGCTCGAGCTTCGCACTATCGAACTCGAAGTAGATTTGGTCAGGGATCTGGAGCGTGCCCTCTTCGATCACCACCACGGGCTCTTGAGGAGCTTCGCCGACGGCGGGGGCCGGCTCCTCCACGGGTGCTTCCTCGAGGGGTTCTTGGAGAACGGGTTCTTCGGCGATGGCTCTCTCTTTCTCGGGCATGGTGTATGCGAGCATGCCGATGACGCGCCAATCGGGATTGCCGTAGCCCGAAGTGACACCGCCGGTACCGGCGAGACCGACCGTGAAGCCCTTTTCATGGAAGTACTTGAAGCCGCCGAGAAGCTCGATCGGCGTTTCCTGCCGGCCGCCGGTGCCCGTCTCCGATTGTGCGGCCGTGCGCCCGAACGACTCGAAGGTGAGCATGAAGCGATCGTCGCCGAGGAGGAGCTGGAGCGCGGCGCCGAAGGTGAGCTGATTGCCGAGGTCGAGGGATGGCACGTCCTGGCCGAACGCGGTCTTGTATCCGAGGTTGAGGGGGATGCGAACGTGCTCACCCGCGTTGAAGGTCGCGAGCAGCTCGAACCATCCGCCGATGTTCGGAGACCTCGGAGGCTCGCCGAGATAGGTCTGCTCGGACCACGCAGCCGAGGCGGTGTTCGTCGTCAGTGTCGCCTGCGCCGCGAGCTGGAAGATCGATTCTCGAGTGCCGTACAAGACGCCGCGCGCGCCCACGTAGAGATCGCCTAGGCCCCTACCCGCGGGAACGAGCACGTCTAGCCCGAAGGAATCGAGAAACCCGGCCTGCTCCTCGGAGAGGCTGTCTTTGAGGATGAACGAGTACGGGACGTCCATGAACAAGACCAGGCGCTCCCAAAGACCGAGGCTCCACATGAGGTGGCCCGTGAGCTGCGCATGCACGAGACTCATCTGCTGGTCGGCGATGGGGCCGTCCGTCACCCGCAGTTGCAGCGCATTTCGCGAGTAGTCCATGTACACCTGAACCCCGAAGCGAAGATGCCCTTGACCGTCCGCGGTGCTCACGGCGAAACCATCGGTGGCGAGCTCCGAGGGACGAAACTGGTTCAAGTCGAACTGCGGAAGCTGCGCGCTCGCGGTGGACTCGATCGCAAGCGCCACGCAGAGCGCAGCCAAAGCCGCCACCCGCCTTTGATCCGACTTCGTCACGGCCTCTTCTTGGTACCACCTTCGATTGAAGGGCGGTTACTTTCCAGCCGGTCTTGCTCCGTGATGATCATGGGCGATTCTCGCAAGAAGAGGACGACCACGGCCGAGAGCACCGAGAGAACGGAGAAGGCCCTCATGAAGGCAGGGAGATAGCGGCCGTTCTCGACACTCATACCCGCGACGAAAAGCATTCCCGTGATTTGACCTACCCACAGCAACATCCCCTGGGAGGTCGACTCTGGAGCGGGGTGCGTCACTTCCGCGGCGTACTGAAAGCCCAAGGGGCCCGCGCTCATGATGAAGAAGCCAAGGATGAATGACGACACGAGGCTGATCGCGTGCACCGTCGCCGGATCATGGGAGAGATTTCCCGCGAACGTGAGCCCGAGCATCCCCGGCACCATGCCGAGCACGCAGACGACGAGGAAAATCCTCCTCTTGCGGAGCTTGTCGGAAAGCAAGGGCAAGGTCGAAGCACCCAAGATACCTCCGATGAGCATGAGCCCACCGATCAGACCATCGGAATCTTCGATCCCCGCTTCGGCCGCAATGGAGTCCGTCATCGAGCTCACCGCGTTGAAGATCCCAAGCCCCATCAAGAACAGATAGAGCGTGATCCGCATGTCTCGCTGGCTCAGGATGTGCCGAATGCCCTTCGCAAAGGCTGGCTTGGGAAGTGCCTCGACCGCCGGCGGCGTCGGCGGCCGTTCTCTGAGCAGGAGCAAGGTCACCAGGGCCGCACCAAAGGTCAGCCAGCCGTAGATCGAGAGCATTCGCTCGAACCCCGTCCCGTAACCAGGCTCGGTGGGGTCGGAGCCGACCATGAACGGAGTCGCGATCATCGCAATCACGATGCCGAGGTACTGCGCAAGCGCCGACAAGCCGGCGGCCATTCCTCTTTCCCGCAGAGGAAACCATCGCACCGAAACGGCGGTCACGGAGTTCAAGATGAACGGCTGCGCCACCGCCAATCCCACCTGCGTGATGACGACGGCCGTGAAATCGTCCCCGAGCAAACCCTTCATGAGCCCGCAAATGCCGACGAGCGCGGCCCCGAGGGAGATCCCGATCCGAATCCCATAGGTGTCGATCACGTAGGACGCGGGAAAGCTCATCCACACGAACACGAGCATGTAGACCACGGCCAGGAAGTCGATGTTGACGAAGGACGAAGGATCGAACTGCCCCTCGTAGAAGATTGCAGCGGGCCTAGCCACCGCCGCGTGCGCGAGCCACTGGATCTGGACCACCATGTTGATCAGCATGAAGACGAGCAGGATGACCCAGCGGTAGGGATAGACTTTTGGCATGTCGCATCGATCGGTGTGGATTCGCCTCTTGGTCGCGTGCACTGGCATCGTGCAGCACTTTGGCATCACTTGGAACTGTCGAGCGGCTTGTCGGGGGGCTGCGCTTTCTGTGTCTTCTTGCCTTGTCTAGTGTAAGGAGAGCGAGGGACTTGGCGGATGCGCGTTCGATCGATCTCGACGGCGATGCTCGCGGGTGTGCTGGCAGCGCCCTTCGGGGGGTGCGGTGGGGAGCCGGGGCTCACGGCCTCGTTCGACTACGAGATGCCGGCTCGCTTCGTGGTGCCGGCGCTTCGCGCGCCCGAGGACCAGTCGGAGTACGAGGCGTATGTCGAGGGCCGGCTTCAGCCGGAGACGTGGCGGGTTCGGCTCGACGCATGCCGCTCGACCGGCTCGCCCGTGAGGTACACCTGGCGCATCGACGACGAAGAGGTGGCCGTGCAGACGCGCTGCGACGGCTTCGAGTACGACTTCCCGGCGGAAGGGGAGTATTCCGTGTCGCTCGTGGTCGAGGACAGAAGCGGCGAGCGGATGGAGCAGACCCAAGTCATCGAGGTGCGGGACCTGCTGATCTTCGGCCTCGGCGACTCGTACGGATCGGGGGAAGGAAGCCCCGACGTGGACGAGCGCGAACCGGGCGGTGCGCAGTGGCAGAACCGGGAATGTCACCGGTCGTCGCGCTCGGGCCAGGTGCGCGCTGCGCAGATGATCGAAGAGGCGGACCCGCACACGTCGGTGACCTTCGTGCACCTGGCCTGCTCGGGAGGCAGGATTTACCGCGCCTTGCTTGGGCCTTACGATGGAATCGAACCGGACGGCACCCCTGCTGCGCCTCAGATCGACCGGGTCGCGGAGCTTGCGGGTGATCACGAGATCGACGCGCTTTTCGTGTCCATCGGCGGCAACGACATCAACTTCGCCACGGTGGTAGAGGCCTGCGTCCTCGGCACGGACTGTCATTTGGGCAGCCCGGCGATCGATTCGCTCCTCGAGAGCACGGCCTCCTTGATCTGTCCGTGGAGCGGATCGTACGAAGAGGACTGCAAGGCGTACTTGGATCCCGACACGATCGATCTGGATCTGCTCGACGCGCGAGCGATTTTCGAGGTCGGTTCCAAGGACGAGTACGTCGACGGTGTAGACGTGCGCCGAGACGGTCTCGACGACCTTCCAAGCAACTATGATGCGCTCGGCGCGGCAATCGTAGGCACGCTTGGGATGGATCCGGCGCGGGTCTTCTTGACCGAGATTCCCGACGTGACCCGGGACGAGTTCGGCGAGCTTTGTGCATGGCCGACGGAGCTTCTCGGCTATCAGGAAACCCTGCGCATCGCCGCGCAACAGGTGCCTGGGATCACGGAGCCGGAAATGGAATGGGCGAGCACCTATGTGTTGACAGAGCTCCGCGCGGCGATGTGGGCTTCTGCCAACAAACATGGCTGGCAGTTCGTGGACAGCGTGGACACGCGCTTCGCCGGCCACGGCTACTGCTCCGACGTGGCTTGGCTGATTCGTCTCCAGAACACCTTTTCATTTCAGGGCGACGCCAATGGAGCGCTCCATCCGAACCCCGGGGGGTATGGCGCGTACGCGGAATCGATTTTCGAGGCGTTCGTCGCGGCTCAGTAGTGAATGCCGAGACCGATGATGAAGTGGTTCGTCCAGACAGAGGTCTCTACGTTGCGACCACTGAGCTTCCAGGTGGGCTTGAAATAAGTCGCGCGGTATTCGAGGACGACCGAGATCCAGCTCGATGCCACGAGCCTCATGCCGATGCGCGCATCGAGCCCGGGATCGGCCGTGGTATCGGTCTCGACGCGCGCGGTGTCTAGGGCGGCCAAGCCGGTGGCTAGCTTTGCCCTCGAGATGATGAGGGACGGACCGATGGCGAGGTAGGGTTGGGCACGGCCGTTCGGATGCTTGGGGCTTCGGACCAAGGGCGCGCGCAGCATGAGCAGAGCGGAGATCGGGATCGCGGTGACCTCGTAGGGGCTCTGAATGCCCCACGATTGGATGAAGACGGAGAAGTCTCCTGCAACGCCGAGCCACGGAAAGCGCCCGACGAACCAGCCGACTCGGATGCCTCCAACCGGCGACTTCGTGCTCGAGCATTCCGCGCCGCAAAGGAGGCTTGCCTCTTGTACGACGCCGTCGAGCGTGACCGTGGAATCGGTCGTCACTGCCGCGCCGATGTAGAGGTCCGAGAACACCTCCCCTCGTCGAGCTCGCGTGTGGGGTGTTTCGGGGGCGGGCGCGGTCTTGCTCACCGAAGCTTCTTCACTCGGTTGCGCACTTGCATGGTGGGACCAGAGCCCGAGACAGGCAGCGGCGACTACCGTGAGATACGTCGAGCTTCGCGTCTTGCGCGCTGTGGGCAGGGAATAGATGCGCGGAGCATAGCGTGCTGGCTGATTCGAAAGGAAAAACTCGTCACTCGGCTCTAGGCTTGCTTTGGTTTTCGCGCTGCCGTCGAGCCTTCCCTCGAGCTTGGGCTAAGCTCCCCAACCTATGAGCCACACCATCAATCGTTTCACTCCCGTTGCGCTCCTCGCCCTCGCAGCCCTCGCCCTCCCCGGGACGACGACCACGACCAAGGCAGAGGAAACGTACACACTCCGCATCGCCACGCTCGCGCCTGCCGGATCCTCTTGGATGAAGGTCGTCAACGCATGGAACAATACGGTCCAGGAGAAGACGAACGGCCGGCTCAAGATCAGGGTGTATCCGGGCGGCTCTCAAGGCGATGAGCGTGATTTCGTGCGCAAGATGCGCGTGGGCCAGCTCGATGCGGGCATCATGACGATGACGGGCATGAGCATGATCGTGCGGGCGATGACGGTGTTGGTGCTTCCGGGCTTCCTCGACACCTATGAAAAGCTCGACAGGGTGCGAGCCAAGATGGCGCCAGAGTTCGAGGCGATGTTCGAAAAGGAGGGCTTCAAGCTCGTCGGCTGGGGTGATGCCGGCATGACCCGACTCTTTGCTGCCAAACCTTTCCGCAAGCCGTCGGATCTGAAAGCCTTGCGTCCCTGGGTGTGGAAGGACGAGCTGGCGTTCGTCGAGCTCTACGACGTCATCGGAGCCAATGCGGTTCGGCTGGGTGTGCCGGAGGTCTACCCCGCGCTTCAAACCCGCATGATCGACATGGTCTCGTCATCGGCGCTCACGGCGGTGGCGCTTCAATGGTACACGCGCGTGAAGTACATGACGGGGTGGAACTCCGCGATCATCGCGGGCGGCACCCTGATACGTAAAGACAAATACGACGCGCTCCCGCCCGATCTCAGGGATGCCTTCGATTCCACCGCTGCACGCGCACACGAGCTGATCAACAAGACCATCCGCAACGACGACCGCAAAGCGTATGAAGTGATCGTTCAAAAGGGCATTCAGGTCGTCGATCCCGGCGACGCGAAGGCCGAGTGGGACGCGGCGTACGCCAAAGTCCGAGAGAACTTCACGGGGCGTCTGTTCCCGAAGAGCCTCCTGGACGCGGTGGCGGAAGCGGCCAAACCGTAAGCGGCGCTCGTCATCACTTCGGGCTGGGCTCAGCGCTTGGCTAGGTCAGCTAGGACGTCGGCGGCGAGACGCCCTTCCCCGCCTTGAAGCGAGGCCGTTGCGAACTCGGGCGCGAATCGTTGACATCATGGTGAGGGTATCATGCGGCCGTTGGGCGGCCTAGCGGCTGCGGGTTTGGTTCGTTCGCGCCGAAGGGGCTCCGACGTCGCGAGTGGGTCGTGCTAGAGCACGGTTTGCCCCGGGGCGTTCATGCAGCCGATCATTTCCATCGAGAAGCTCAACAAGACTTACGGGTCGGGGTTTGTGGCGCTCCGGGATGTGGACCTCGAGATTCGGCGCGGGGAGATCTTTGCGCTTTTGGGGCCGAATGGGGCGGGGAAGACGACACTGATCAGCATCGTCTGCGGGATTGTGAATCCGACGTCCGGGGTGGTGCGGGTCGGTGGGCACGATGTCGTGACGGACTACCGAGCGACGCGCTCGATGATTGGCTTGGTGCCGCAGGAGCTTTCCACCGACTCGTTCGAGACCGTCTGGGCGACGGTGAGCTTCAGCCGTGGGCTCTTTGGCAAGGCCCCGAATCCTGCGCACATCGAGAGGCTGCTGCGACAGCTGTCACTTTGGGACAAGAAAGACACGAAGATCATGGACCTGTCTGGCGGGATGAAGCGGCGGGTGATGATTGCGAAGGCGTTGTCGCACGAGCCGGCGATTTTGTTTCTCGACGAGCCGACGGCTGGCGTGGACGTCGAGCTCCGGCGGGACATGTGGGAGATGGTTCGGGGGCTTCGGGAAAGCGGGGTGACCATCATCTTGACGACGCACTACATCGAGGAAGCCGAGGAGATGGCGGATCGGATCGGGGTAATGCGCAGGGGCCGAATCATCGTGGTCGAGGAAAAGCAGACGCTGATGCGCAAGCTCGGCAAGAAGCAGCTCATGCTTCACCTGCAGAGCCCGATGGCGCGCATTCCAGACGAGCTTGTCGGGCATCCGCTCGAGCTTTCGGACGATGGGTGCAAGCTGGTGTACACCTTCAACGCGCAGGGGGACCACACGGGGATTGCTGCACTCCTGCAGAAGCTCAACGAGCACGGGGTCCACTACAAGGACATCCAGTCGACCGAGAGCTCGCTCGAAGAGATCTTCGTGAGCTTGGTGCACGAGGCGCGATGAATTTCTATTCGATTCGAGCGATCTATTTGTTCGAGATGGCGCGCACGGGACGCACGCTCATGCAGAGCGTCATCGCGCCGGTGCTCTCGACTTCGCTTTACTTCATCGTGTTCGGCTCGGCGATTGGGACGCGCATGGTCGAGATCGATGGCGTCAGCTACGGGGCGTTCATCATTCCGGGGCTCACGATGCTCTCGCTTTTGAACCAAAGCGTCTCGAATGCGTCGTTCGGGATCTACATGCCGAAGTTCTCGGGGACGATTTACGAGGTGCTGTCGGCGCCGGTTTCGTATGTCGAGATCTTGCTCGGCTATGTCGGGGCGGCGGCCACCAAGTCGACGGTGCTCGGGGTTCTGATCTTGGTGACGGCGCGGTTTTTCGTGGACTACGAGATCGCGCATCCGCTCTGGATGGTGGGGTTCCTGGTGCTCACGGCGGTGACGTTCAGCCTCTTTGGATTCATCCTCGGCATCTGGGCGGATGGGTTCGAAAAGCTCCAGGTGGTGCCGATGATGATCATCACGCCGCTCACGTTTCTTGGCGGGAGCTTCTACTCCGTCGACATGCTGCCGCCGTTTTGGCAGAAGGTGACCTTGCTCAATCCGGTGGTCTACTTGATCAGCGCGTTCCGGTGGAGCTTTTACGGGCTCGCGGATGTGAGCGTCGGGCTGAGCGCAGCGATGATTCTGCTCTTTCTCGCGGCGTGCATGCTCGTGGTGCGTTGGATCTTCAAGACCGGGTATCGGCTGCGGCCTTGACGCGCGGCGTGCGCTCGTGCGGGATGGCGCGGGGTGGCGTGGGTTGGCACGGGCTAGTTGAGGAGCGTTCGTTCGCGGTGGTGGACGCGCATGATCGGGGGGCGGCCGAGGATCCAGGTGGGGTCGTGGCCTGGGGGGCGGATTTTGAGGCGGCCGCCGTGCTCGCCTTCGAGGTGGCAGAAGGCGCACGGGCAGGTGAGGTTGTCTGGGTCGTCGGTACCGCCATTGGCGCGGTATTGCACGTGGTGGAGGGTGACGTTGCGCTGGTGGCAGACGGGGTTCGTGCAGCGGTAGCGATCGCGGCGGTAGATCGATTCCCATTTGTCCGAGACGCCCAAGGTGGGGACCCAAGTGCGCCAGAAGGTCGCGCACAGAAACTGGATGAAGCTCGTGCCGGGTAGGATTTGGCGATGGAGCCGTTCGAGCTGGCGGTATTGCAGGAGCAGGTCGCCCGGGACGCGCAGGCGGAGGGTGACTTTGCCGTGTGGGGTGCCGGAGATCTGGACACGGTCGGTGGGGGCTTCGTTTTCTGCTTCGTTGCTGGAGGCCCCGGAGATCTGGACAGCTTCGGTGGGGACTTCGTTCGCTGCGGCGTCTCTCGGACCTACGGAGATCTGGACAGGGGTGGTCTGGGGGCTCGGTTGCTGGTTTGGGGGAGCCGCGACCTTTCGCAAGAGCTCGCCGCTGAGGATGGCTCGCTCGAGGGCTTGCATTTGTTGGATGTGCTCTTCGCTTGAGGGTGCGCGGTCGGTCGCGCCGGCAAAGCGGGTGGCCATTTCGACCGCTTGGACCTCTTCGCGCAGATGTTTGAAGGTGCGACGGGCGGCGCGCTCGACCCAGGCACGCTCGGTGTCGTCGGTCGCGATGCGGCCGATGAGCCGTGCGGCTTCGAAGCCGATGCGGCCTTGTTGAAGCGCATCGACGACGTGGTCCAAGCCACGGCTGCGGCGTGCGAGGCTGATTTTGCTGCGGAGCGCGGCGCGCGACATGCCGAGCCGCTCGTGCGCGTAGTGGGCTTCGCTCACGAAGCCGAGCGCCTGCCACCCGCCAAGCCCGAGGAAGCGCTGCGCCATGCGGCCGAAAAACAGATCGCGGCTGGCAAGCTCGGCGCTGTAGTGACGGATGCGCGCGTCGAGCGCTTCGAGGCCGGTGGGCAGGTCGTCGGCGGTGGGTGCCTCGCCCGGATGAGGCGCGGTGGTGACCGCGGGGCGGCTTCGAAGCTCGGCTTGGGCTTGCAGATGCTGGAGGCGCTGCATCTGCGCGCGCCAGGCGGTGTGTTCCGCTTCCATCTGCTCCGAGGTGTCGTTTTCGGGATCGACGAGCTCGAGCAGTGAGATGGTGGCCTCGGCCAGGACCGACTCGAGGAAGTGGCTTGCGGTGTGCTTGCCGTCCATGTGCTCGACCATCATGCGCGTCGCTTCGAGCGCCCAGGCTTCTTCGACCGGCACCGTGAGCGACAGCGTGCGCGTGAGCTCGTCGTCGTCGGCGGGCTCTGGTGAGCTCGGTGAGCCGGGTGCGCTTGATGACGCTCGAGGGCTCAACGCGATGCGCATCGCGTGCACCGTTTTGCCGTGTGCCACTTGGAGCAGTGCCGCTTCGGTTTGCGGGGTGGCGTGGCGCGCGAGGAGCTCGGCCATGCTCCAGCCGATGGAGCCGGCTTCGAGGGCCGCGGCCAACTGCGGTAGCGACTGCAGACGCCGCGCGAGGGTGCGACTCTCGGCCGCCCACCGACCGCCGCGATTGCAGCGCTCGAGCGCATACGCGTGCAAGGTCGAAAACCCAAGCTCGTGGATGCCCTCGCCGAGGCGGTGGAGGGCTTGGCCAATCCGAAGGCGAAGGCGGCCGGCGCCCCGCGCGAGACGGTAGAGCTCTTCGTCGAGCTGGGCGATTTCGCTGGGCGGCGCGGAGGCGGGGATTTCGCCTGGCGCCGAGGCGGGGATTTCGGAGCGAGATCTCCACATATTCCAAGTGTTTATAGCCTGGATACTGAACATTTGTAAAGCCCTTCTCGGACGGGGTGGATGGAAGTTGCGTGTGGGGCCGCGTTTTTTCAGGCCGGGCGGTCGGTTGTTCTCGCCGCCTTTGCGTCGGCTACTTTTGGGCGCGCCGTGAACGTGATGCTTTGGTCGCCGACTTGCTCGGGGGCACGGTTTTGGGCTCTGACGCCGTGGAATGGGTGACAGGCGACGGATTCGAAAAACGAAGCGGCGTGGCCGCGCAAGCCTGTCGCCTGCGAAGGTCGCCGCATCGAGTGACCACTGTATGGGTTACTGCTTCCGGGCGTTCGTCGATTCGGTGACGCAGGAGGCTCCTCGTGTCGCTCGCGTTGCGATCATCGGAGGAACGTCATGAAACGAGACCTCAAGTCTCTCGCGGTTGGCGTGATGATCGGCGGCGTGATCGGCATGGGCGTCGGCCCCGCGCTCGCCACGGCCTACAGCGGCAACCCCTCGCAGGACACCGTGCGCGCGCTCCAAGACATCGCCAGCACCTTGAAGTCGCAGGAGACCAGCCGCGCCGTGCAAGACAACACCCGCGCGCTCCAGGAAATGTCGCGGTCGCTGCAATCGATCGAGTCGACGCTGCGGTATCAGCGGCGGTAATGCCGACGTTGGCGTAGGGAGTTCCGGATATCTGGACTGCTTCGGCTAGTGCTTCGTCGCGAGGACTCCCGGATATCTGGACTGCTTCGTTGGTTGCCTGCTTCGGTGCTTCAGCTGGGGGGTCACGGATATCTGGACAGGTTCGTTCGGTCCGTTTGGTCGCGGGCACTCCCGGATATCTGGATTGGATTGTCAAGGAACGATTGAATCGCGGGGCGCGCGAGGCTTGGCGCGTGTCTGGTTATCGGACGGAGACGGCAGAAGTTGCACGTTAGCGGCCGGAATTCCACGGACAGGTCATGGCCGCAAGAAGTCAAAAGGGCTTCACGTGCTCGGTCACCAGCGCGGCAATCCACAAGTCGTTCCACGAACGGAACCAGCAGCGGCGAGTGCGCTACAATGGGCTCCGTCATGCAAGGTTCGGTCGACCAGCAGTCCGTCGCGGCGAGTTGGCGCAAGCGCGGGTTTTCTTGTGCGCTCTGGGTGGACCCACCCGGTCAGGTCTGGGCGGACTACGTGCATGAGGTCGACGAGCTGGTGATGGTGGTGGCCGGTGAGGTGGAATTCGAAATCGACGGCGTGACGCACCGGCCCGAGGTGGGCGAGGAGCTGCTCATTCCGGCGAGGGCGCGTCATACGGTTCGCAACGTGGGCGGAACCGAGTCGCGCTGGCTTTACGGGTACGGGCGCTGATTGCGCGGGGACGGGTGACGCGGGCGGAAGCGTGACGTGCCGACGATGGCTACGGGCCGATACCAACGCTTCTTGAATGCCGGATCCTTTCCTCGAAAGAAGAGGAAGCTGCCGCCGGCGATTGCAGCCAGATGACGAAATAGACAATGACAAGGGTTTCGTTCATCGAGGCGCTCCGCAAAGGGGACCATAATCGAGAACGCAGGCCATCGAGAGAAGCTCGGCTCCGAACGGGCGAAGACGCTGGCTCGGGCGCTTCGGGTTGCTCGAGCGCCTGAACAACGAATTAACCCCTGCTGAATAATTCGTGCCCTCGAGTTCGTCTCAGGAGGGTCATGAAACACAAACACACAACGAACACAATCGGCTACACGACCCGTTGGGCTCGCGTGGTTGGGCCCTCGATGCTCTTGGCGGCGCTCGTCTTGGGCGCCACTCCGGAAAGGGCGCTCGCCGACAAAATCGTCATCATCAACCAGCCCGACGACTACATCGTCCTCGACCCGATTGCCGAGAGGCATGGGAGGCGCGTCATCGTCGAGGAGCCCGAGCCCTCGTGGGTGGTCGTCGGAACCGCTCCTCCCGCGCTTCGCTTCGAGGTGCGCCCACCGCGGCCCTTCGCCGGAGCCGTCTGGGTGAGTGGGTACTGGTGGTGGAGCGGAGTCCGCTACGTGTGGATCGGCGGACGCTACATCCGGCCGCTCGCGGGCTACCGCTTCGTTGCACCGCGTTGGGTGTTTTCAGACGGGTATTACTACCATGTGCGCGGATATTATCGTCCGGTTGGCGCCACCGTCCGGCATGCGCCGTACCGCCACTATCGGCAGGTGGGATACTACGGGCACCGCCACCCGCAGGGGTATCGGTACACGACGCGCCGTAGCTACCCGCAGACGCACGGCGGCCATTACCGTGCGCACGACGACAAGCCTCGTGGACATGACAAAGGGCATTACCGTGCACATGACGACAAGCCTCGCGGACATGGCAAAGGGTACTATCGCGATCACGACGCGCGCCGCACCGCACCGGTACCGCCTCGAACCAACCCGAGCCGTGGCGCACGAGCGACACCACAACGCACTCCGCCGACTCCGCGCGCTTCATCGAGTCAGCGGCCGCCTAGGCCTTCGCGTGTAGCGCCGGTGGCTCGTGGGAAGAGCTCTCGATCCGCGGGGGTTGCAGCGAGAGGTAATCCGCACCGCGGCTCAGGCGCTGCCCGAACCAGGCAATGAGCCCGCTCCGACCCCGGCGATGAAATCACGCACCGTGAGGGGTCGGTGTCGCTGTCGATGGGGTGCAAGCGCTGCAACACCGGCGCGTCACGCGGGGGCAATCCCCACCTCCACAACTTTCACCCTTTCGCCTGCCTCGTGCGATGCTTTCGGCGATGGCTCCGCTTGCTTCATCCTCTCCGGGTCCGCCCAAGCCCGTCACCGGGGCCGTGTTCTCGGGAGGTGGTGCGAGAGGAGCCTACGAGGTCGGCGTTCTCAGTGGGATTCTGGACGTATTGAGCAGGGCTGGCCGCCTCGAACGCGCCCCCTTTGACGTCTGCTGTGGCACGTCCGTCGGCGCGATTCATGCGGCATGGCTCGCTGCCCAAAGCCATCGACCCGATTTCGCCATGAAGGAGCTCGAGGGCGCCTGGACCGAGCTCACGCTTCGCCGGTTTCTGAAGGTCGACCCAATTGGTCTCCTTGGACCCAGCATCCTTCGCGCTCGGGGGCGGAAGAATCACACAGGTAACAGCTCGCGCGTAGGTCGCGCAGCGCTCGACCCAACTGCATTGAACGACCTCATTCGGTCGCGCATTCCGTGGACTCAGCTTCGGCACAACATCGATGCAGCGCGAATGCGAGCGCTGGTCATTTCGGCGCTTCACGTGCAGTCCGGGCGCACCATGCTTTTCGCAGACTTGGCGCCGGGGATCCGATTGCCAACGACCAAGGATGCACGTCGAGTCGCAGTGTCGACGCACATCGACGCCAAGCACGTTCTGGCGTCCGCAGCGCTCCCCGTGATCTTTCCCCCACGGGAAATCGACGGCGCCTATTATTGCGATGGGGGTGTCCGGTTCAACACACCGATCGCGCCCGCACTTCGCGCTGGCGCGAATCGTCTCCTGGTCATCCCCTTGCTCTCCGGCGAGCTGCCAAAGGCTTCACCGAGGCGCGAGCGGTCCCCTAGCCTGGTCTTTCTTCTCGGTAAATTGTTCAACGCGCTCCTGCTCGATCCGGTCAACTACGACTTGGCGATCCTCGAGCGCATCAATCGACTGGTGCGGACCATGGAAAGCGTGCTCGATGCGGACCAGCTGCGGGCGGTCCGAGAGGTCCTGTCGCAGACGCGCGGGGTCCCATACCGACCCGTTGAGACGCTCGTCTTTCGGCCATCTAGAGACATCGGAAGTCTGGCGCGTGACTATGCCTCGCAGCTCACGCCGCGCGACGGGCCTGGGTGGCTGTTGGCTCGACTGGATCGCTTGGGAAGCGTCTGGGACACCGACCTGCTTTCCTTCGTCCTGTTCGATGGCGATTTCGCACGTGGGCTGATTGACCTCGGTCGCCATGACGTCGAACGGCGCGCCGACGAGGTGATTGCTTTCTTCGGTTCAGTCGCGGGGTAGCAACCGCATCGATCACGAAGCGATCCGTGCCGAGTAATTCGACGCTGAAGCCTTTTCTTTAGGTGCCTTTGGTGGCAGAGCTTCGGGCGGGGTTTGCGGTGGGGACTGAGGGGCGCGCGAACGAGCCGAAACTTCCGGGTCTTGGCGGGAAAAACCGGGAAGACGGTTTGCTCACGGACGCGCAGGGCGGTGAGGCGTTGGAGTGCCTCAGGTACCGAGCGAACAGGTGGCGCGACCCGTTGTTTTTGTCTGGTTTTGGGCAACTCCCGGCGGCGGTGGCCGATGCTCTTCCACGAGCCGCATGGAGCGACGCAGCTCCATTGCGGAGCGAGTGAGTCAGATTGCGCGCGGGACGCGGTAGCGAAGAGGCTCTCCTCGGATTTGTCTTTCTCCATTCTAGAGCAACCTCGGATGGGGGTGGCCGATGACACCGCATGCGCGGAGGGTTTGCGGTGGGGGGCTCGAGCCGGCGTATGTCACAGTCGATCTTGACTACCGGAAGAAAGACTAGGGCTGCGCTCAGAGGGCGGTTCTTGCCGGCGAAAGCGAGGCAGCAACTCTCGGGGGGCAGTCGGTGCGGATTGCACGTGAGCTCAATGAGCAGAGTCAGAATGAGCTTGCTGGGCTGACGGGGATTGCGCAGTCGACCATTTCGGCGATTGAGACGGACCGTGGGAAGTTGGGTGCCGAACGTGCGAAGACGCTGGCGCGGGCGCTCCGGGTTCATCGGGCGGTGTTGTTGTTTCCGGGGTGGCGAACCGAGGACGAGAGCGCGGCGTAACCGGCGTCGACGACGTCGCGGACCTCAGCCCTGTAGAGGTAGCTCGGGACGGTGGGGCGCGGGCCGTTCGTTATCCGACGAAGTTGTTGATCCGCACCTCGTCCCTGGTCCGATAAAGGAACCAGAAGAACGCGGCGGCCCAGAGGAGGTCTCCAAAGGAGACGACCCAGGCGACCATCGTCGCGTAGCCTCGTAGAAAGGCGCCGGTGAAGAAGGCGAAGACCAGAATCTTCCCCGCAGCTCCCAACCAGACGATGGCGCGGTTTTGACTGATGTCTTTCGAGACCGCGTAGTAGCCAAAGCCGAAGAGCAGCACGGAAAGGGCAAACGAGCGGAAGAGCAACGCCTGATGGAAGTCCCCAGTGTACGCCTCTTCCCCGAAGAGCATCTTGAACTGCCACTCGTAGGAGCCCAGCCCCGGACCACCCGCGGCGAAATTCCAGAGGGCCGCTACGAAGAACATCCTGGCGAAGAGCTTGTGGTTCATGTTGCTGATGCCTCCCGGCCCGGGCGCGCCGAGCGCCTAGACGTAGAGGATTCGATGACAAGGATACCTGGCTATGGGCCGCGCGTCCTTTTGTTTTTCTCCACTTTCTGAGCAACCTCAGGCGGCGGTGGTCGATGAAGGGGTACGCGAATCTCTTCGGCGCTCGAGGCCCTGGCTGTGGAGAAACTCCATCCGCGGGCATCGGCATGAGATTCATACGTTTGCGCGGTCGTTGCGGCGGGCGCGGGAGAACATCCGGGATGCGCTGTCGCTTTGGTACGACGACGCGGAGACGGCTACGATTGTCGAGCGGGTGAACCTCGAGTCGAAGCTCGGGGAAGAGGTGGCGGCGACCGAGGAGCTGGCGCGGCTTCATTCCGAGCTCTCGCGGAAGCTCACGGAAAAGCGGCGACGGACCGTCAGGCTGCTTCAGGAAAGCGGCATGGGGACGCGGGACATTGCGGAGCTGCTTGCGCTGTCCCAGCAGCGGGTGAGCCAGATTGCGCGAGGGACGTGACGAGCGAGAGCTCGAGGAGGAGGCTTCGGGACGGAAGCCACGTGTTGGCTGGTTGCGTTTGAGCCGAGCAGAGCGGGAGGCGCTCGAGTCGGCCGCATTCGGTGATTCCGACGGGTGAGGCTTCGCTCGTTCAGGGCGAGCGCGGGGCGCCGCGGATGATGTTGCGTGCCTACTCGGCGGCGCGGGGGTCGTCTTCGGGGGATTCGATGCGCAGGCGTAGGCCGAGCGCTTCGATGATGAGGCTGAGGCTCGAGAGGCGAGGGTTTCCGTTTTCGGAGAGGGTTCGGTAGAGGGTTTCTCGATTGAGGCCGGTGGCCTCAGCGAGATGTGCCATGCCGCCTTGCGCGTCGACGACGTCACGAAGGCCGATGAGGAAGACTCCGTCGCCTTCTTCGAGGCAGGCGGTGAGGTAGTGGGCGGCCTCGGTGGGATCCTGAAGACGCTTCAGGAGCAAATCACGATAGGGGATTGTCGGCATTTCTATGTGCCCTCCAGTAGCGCTTGGCGCGAGCGATGTCGCGGGGCTGCGTTGCTTTGTTGCCACCACAGAGAAGGACGACGACCGCCCTTCCCTCCTGCGCGAAGTAGATGCGGTAGCCAGGGCCATAGTGAACCCTGAGCTCGTGCACGCCATCGCCAACTGGTCTGGCGTCGCCGAAGTTGCCCTCGCGAAGGCGAGCGATGCGGGCGCGAATTCGTGCGCGAGCGCGAATGTCCCTCAGGGCCAATAGCCAATCGTCGAACGGGCAGCGGCCGTCGGGTCTCTGGTAGACGCGGACTTCGGTCTCGACGTGTGTCATAGAAATGAGGCATGTAGCCCATAAGCTACACAAGCGAAACGATGGCTGCAAGCGGGCGCCGACATGCTCCTCGTCATCGGCAGGTTCACGCGGAAGTTGCGCGGCAGAGGGCGTTGCGGACGAAGCGGCGGCCGGGGGTACTTCGTTGCGTGTTCGGTTCGCTAGGCCCCGTCGTTGGTGGTAGCGTCGCCCTCCATCTGGCTATGGGCCCGTCGGACAAGCTCGCAGCACTGCCTTCGCTCGGCTGGGTGAAGAGGCCGTCGCCGGTGACCTCGCTTCCGGATCTGGCAAAGCATCTGCGCCTCGGGGCACTGAACGTGAAGCGGGACGATCAGCTCGACGCGCTCCACGGCGGGAACAAGGCGCGCAAGCTCGACGTGCTGCTGGCGACGCCACCCTTCAAGGACGCGCCGGCTTGGGCATCGCTTGGCGCCATCGGCTCGGGGCACCTGGCGGCCTGTACGGCGGCGGCGCACGCGCTCGGGCGCAGAGTGGACGCACACCTCTTTTTCGAGCCGCTCTCGAACGGCGTGCTCGAGAACCTCGCGTTCGTGGCCTCCGGCCCGACGAGGCTGCACTACTACGGCTCCCGCCTCGAGCTGTGGCTGAGGCGCCGCGCGCTGCTCACTTCGACGCGCATCGATGGCATGCCGGTGATCCCCCCCGGCGGCACGCTGCCTCCGAGCGTGGCGGGCGTGGCGCGCGCGGGCTTCGAGCTCGCGGAACAGATTCGGGAGGGCGTGCTGGAGGTGCCGGACGTCGTGTACTGCGCACTCGGCACCGGCGGAACGGTGGCGGGTCTCGCTTTGGGGCTGGGGCTCGCCGGCGTGAAGACGGAGGTGCGGGCCGTGGCGACGGTGGAACGCTGGATCACCTCCGCGCGGACGGTGCGCTCGCAAATCACCGCTGCGGCCCGGTGGCTGAGCGAGCATGGTGTGTCTGCGAAGGCGGAGCAGGCCGTGCCGGTGCACGTCGTCCGCAACCAGCTCGGCGCGGGCTACGGCGTTCCGACCGCGCAGTCGCTAGCGGCGGTCGAGGTGCTTCGGCAGGAGGGCGTGCCCATCGAGACGGTGTACACGGGGAAGGCATTCGCAGCGCTATTGGCCGATGCGGCAGCGGGGCGGGCGCCGCAGCGGGTGCTGTTCTGGAACACCGTACGCCGAAGCCCGTTGCCCCACCTACCCGACTGGCGCGAGAAGCTGCCGGCGCGACTGAACGCGCGCATCGACCGCGCGGCGTCTCCGGTGCGCGTGGGGCGACGCGTGATCCTCGGTGGCGGGTTGGCGGCGCTCGGCGCGGTGGCGGTGGCGCGGGTCACGGGCTATCCGGCGCTGCCCGACTGGACGGGCACGGTGTTGGCGCGCTGGGAGGCGCACGTGCTGGCCGCGGCGACGCCGGTCTTGGCGGGCGTGTCGAGCGTCGATGGATTGGTGGTCGCAGCCAATGTCGACCGGTTCTTGGTGCCCATGCCGCAAGCCATGCAGCAGGAGATTCACCAGCTGCTTGGGCTCGTGGAGCATGGGACGACGCCGCTCGGCCTGCGGCTCTCGCGCTTCACCAACCTACCGCCGGACGCCAGGGAGGCCTTCTTGCTTTCCTTGAACGCACGGGGCGGGCTGATGGCCCAGGCCTTTCGCGGGCTCAGGGATCTGGTTCTCATGGGCGTGTACCAAGACGCCGCCGCATGGCGGGGAATCGGCTACGGCGGGCCGTGGCCCAAGGAAGTGCTGGGGCCGGAGAACGACCACGCGAAGTACGAGGGCTTCCGGGCTCCGTCGGGCACGGCTCCGAAGAGCGCGGCGCCGTCGCGGACAGCTCCGAAGAGCGCGGGAGGGCCGACGTGATTTTCGACGCCTCCACGTGCGCGCTCCCGCTCAAGCTGTCCACCGACCTGGTGGTGGTGGGCTCCGGTGCCGGAGGCATGGCGGCGGCGATGGCGGCGGCCGAGGCCGGCGTGCGCACGTTGGTGGTCGAGGGCGGCGAGTACTTGACCTCAAAGGACATGTCGCAGCGCGAGGAGCAGATGTTCCCGAAGCTGCTGCAGGACGGCGGCAACCAGAGCTCGACGGATCGCGCCGTGAAGATCCACCAAGGGCGCGGGGTCGGGGGATCCACACTGCACAACCTCAACCTCATCAAGCGCATCCCGGAGGCGATTCGCGCCGAGTGGACGCACACGCGGGGCCTCGAGCACCTGCCGGCCTCCCGATGGACCGCGCTCTACGAGGAGCTCGAGGAGCTTCTGGGCGTCAGTGCCGTCCCGCGTGAGCAATGGAACCGGAACAACCTGTTGCTCGAGAAGGCTTGCAGCGAGCTCGGGTGGAAGGGCGGAGGGCTCTTGCACAACCGCTCCGGCTGCGTGAACGCGGGCTTCTGCGAGATCGGGTGTCGCTACAACGCGAAGAACAACGCCTTCAAGGTGCTGCTGCCGCGGCTGCTCGCGGCAGGCGGCGAGGTGCTGACAAACTGCCTGGCGGTGCGGGTGGTGCACGGGGGCGGCGCGGCGCGGGGCGTCGAGGCCGTGGCCATCGATCCGGTGACACGCCAGGTCCTCGGCGAAGTGGAAATCACTGCCAAGCGAGTGTGTTTTTCGGCGTCGGCAACCGGGACCGCGGCGCTGCTTCTGCGCTCGGGTGTGCCGGATCCGTCCGGCGAGACGGGGAACACGCTGCGCATCCACCCCGCGGTGATTGCGGCCGGCGACTTCGAAGAGCCGGTGAAGGCGTGGGAGGGGATTCCGCAGAGCTACGAGTGCACGGAGCTCCTCGAGTTCGACAAGCCCGACGGCCACCGCACGTGGGTTCTGCCGGTCTTCGCGCACCCGATGGGGACGGCGACGATGGTGCCGGGCCACGGCGCGATGCACAGGGCGCTGATGGAACGCTACGCCCACCTCGGGGTGTTGACGGCGATGATCCACGACTTGACGCCGGGCAAGGTGCGGCCGAAGGGGAAGCTCGGCTTGTCCATCGAATACTGGCCCGACCAGGCCGACCGTGCGGAGCTCTCGCTCGGGATGTGGGCGTGCGCCAAGGCGTTGTTCGCGGCGGGGGCGAAACGCGTGCTGATTCCGTTGCGGACGCCGAGGATGCTCGAGCCGGGCGACGACCTCGAGTGGCTGAAGACCATGCCCATCGAGAAGGGCGAGCTCGACGTCGTGGCCGTGCACCCGATGTCTTCGGTTCCGATGGGGGACGACCCGCAGCGTGCGCCGGTGGGCAGCGACGGGAAGCACCACCATGTGCACAATCTCTGGGTCGCCGATGGGTCGCTCTTCCCGTCGTCAATTGGCGTGCCGCCGCAGCTTTCCATCTACGCCATGGGACTGCACGTGGGACGCTCGCTGGCCGCGTGATTCGATTCGCTGTGCCCGGTCGCCGGTGGTATCGTCCGTCATTAATGAGGACGCGCATGAGCACGCGAATCGAGACACATCACCGGCGCACAGTCGTAGGCATGCTCAAACCGATTGCGGTGCTTGCCTGCGCCGTGCTGCTCGGTCTGACCGGCTGCGGTGACGACACCACGGAAGGCTCGACCGACGAGCTGCAGGCCTTCTACGACACGCTACGCGAGCAGGCCGCGGCCTTCGACTACGTCGAGGGGGAGTATTTCGACGACTACAGTGACGCCAACTTCTACGCCCTCGCCTTCTACGCCCGCGTCGGCGTCGAGCTGGAGGACGCCGCCTACCTGCAACGCGCCGACGAGATCCACGACTACGACCTTTCGGTCCTGCAGCAGGCCAATAGCGACCCCGAGTGGTCCGCCGAACACCTCGAAGAGGTCCTGTATGCGGCGCTCGGCCTGATCGAGCACGCCTCCGCGACCGGAGAAACCGACGCCATCGCCACGCTCGACACGTTCATCGACCTGAGCAATTTCTTGGTCGGGATCTACGATAACTACCTCGACGTGTCGCTCGGGGAGTATGCGGCCGACACCTACGGTCCCACCTCCATCACCGGGGGCTTGGCCCTGCTGAACCTGCAGTATGCCAAGTACCTGGACACGCCCCGCACCCAGGACCGTATCGACGCGGCGGTGGAAATCGTCCAGGCCATCGACGAGCAGGCGTTCGACGGCGAGCGCTACCTGTTCCGACCCGGGGAAGACAAGCTCTTTCTCTATCCCAACTCAATCATGATCCTCGTGCTCAATCGCTTGTACGAGCTGACCGGCGACCGTGACTATCTCGAGCGCGCCGAGACGGCCTTCGAGGGCGTGGCGCCCTTGCGGCACGAGCTCGGCTTCTATCGCTCGCCCTACAGCGCCGAATACATGGGCGCGCAGACCGACGAGTACAGCACGCTATCGAGTCAGAACTACTTCAACCTGGCCCTTCTCTTGCTCTACCAGAACACGGGAAAGCAGATCTATCTCGAGCGCTTCGAGGAAATCCTCACGTTCCTTCGCCTGAACCTCTACGACGACGCGCAGGGGCGCCTCCTTCATCACTGGATCGACGGCCACATCGCCCACCCCGACGACCTCGAGTACTTCTGCTCCGGCTGCAACCTCCAGTTCCTTTATATCGTCTGGTACCTGAAGTCCGTGGTCGGGGTCTGATGATGCCAAAGGCGTCCATGGCCCTGGCCACCCGCAAGAAGCCGGCGATGTTCGCGCCTACGACGTAGTTGCCCGGCGATCCAAACTCGTCTGCGGTGTCGGGTCGGGCGCGATGGGGTACGCCGCGACGTGCAGCGCGCAACGCGACCTACGACAACTCCGGGTTCTCGCGACTCTTCACTACATCTTCGTGCTGCGGGGCCTTGGGATGCTCGGCCAGACCCCGGCGACGGCGGGCGAGCTCACGCTCGGTGTGCCGGAGGACGAGCTCGATCCTGATGCCACCTGCACGCTAGGCGCGGAGCAGGTCTTCCCAGGCCGTAGCCTCTACCGCTTCGAGTCGTTCGTAGTGCATCGTGGCCTCTGCTTTCCTCTCGCCGCTTCTGGTGAATCCGGGGGTGCGCGCGCCGCCGCGACCCTCGAATTCTCGGCGTAACTCTCGAGTGAACAATGTTCCACGCGGAGTCACGCCTTTAACGACAAAGGCCGCCTTTCGAGGCGGAGGAGAGCCTATGTTTCAGTCTGACAGCAAGATCTCGAGCTCGGCGCTGGGTCCGGTCGGCGTCGCGCGCGCGTTCATCGGGTGGAGCGTCGCGGCCTGTTTGGCCGTGGTTTGGGCGCATGCACTGGCCGTGCCGCTCAGGCAATTCGCCTCGACGGGTTCGGACCCGGCGACTTGGGCGCTGCCGCTGACGCTTTGTGCGCTTGCGGTGACGGTCGTGGCCGCCTCCTGCTCGCGCGTGCGGCCGCACTACTTGGCTGCGACCCTCGGGGCGGGCGTCGGCTGGGTGGTGCTTGCGTTGTTTGTTCCTGGGTCCGCGGTGCCGGCGCTTGCGTTGTGGCCGGTCGCGCTTGCAGCTGCGTTCTCGTCGCATGCGATTGCGAGGCGGCTGCCTGCTTCCGTCGACGACGTGGCGCGAACGCGACGTTTGCGCGCCGGGCTTTGGACGCTTGCAGCGCTGGTGGCGGTGGCGCAGCTCGCGCGCTTGTCGACATGGATGACAGACCCGAGCACCGATTGGTTCTTGACGACCGAGGACCCGTTCTTCGCCAAGCACGAGTGTCTGTCGGCGTATGTGTACGGCGGCGAGCTTGCGCTTCGCGGGGAAGACAACGTCTACGACGCCACGCACTATCCCGGACTCTATCCGGAGGCCCGGTCTGAGACCGAGGTCGCGCAGCTGACGGTCGAGGATCCGTTTCAATACGCGCCGCAGTTCTTGTTGTGGCCGGCAGCGGCGCTCGCGTTGACGCAGGACTATCCGAGCATTCGCGTGATGTGGTTTGCCTTGCAGACGACGCTGTTCTTCGCGGTGGTGGCGTGGCTCGGGATTTGGGTCGGCGGGCGCGCGGGGCGCGGCGCGCTCTTTCTTTGGCCGCTGGCGGTGAGCGCCTTTCCTGCGCTTCATGCGATGCAATATGGCCAGTTTCATTTGGCGGCCATTGCGCTTTCGGTCGCGGCGATGCTTGCGTTCGAGACGGGGCGTAACCGGGTCGGCGGCGCGATGCTTTCGATTGCAACGCTGTCAAAGCTCTTTCCCGGAATCTTGCTGGTGGTGTTGCTTGCGCAGCGGCAGTGGCGAGCGCTTAGATGGACGGTGGGCTTCGTCGCCGCGCTGACGGCTGTGACGCTTGCGGTATTCGGCCCCGCGCCGTTTCTGGCGTTTGTCGGATATCAACTACCGCGGCTCCAGTCAGGCAGCGCCTTTGCCTTTGGCGAGGCGTGGCCCGAGGTGCGCGACATGGTCATTGCGGCGAACCACGGCGTCTTCGGGCTCGTCATCAAGCTTGGCGAGATGGGCGTGCCCTGGGCCGACGCGAGCGTGGCGGCGCGGGTGAACCGCGTCTTTGTGTTTGGGCTGGTTGGCATGGCGTGGTGGGTCGGCCGGCATGGCTTGACCAATTCGCTCGAGCGCGAGCAGCGCGCGGTGGCGTGGCTTTCGCTCTTGGGGCTCGGGTCGATGGCAAGCACCGGTGCGTTCGTGGACTACGTGCCGTTGACCGCGACGTGGATGGTGACGTTGTTGGCGTGGCGCATGCCGGACCTCGCGCGTGGACGAGGACGCGCGGCGGCGGCGGTATTCCTGGTGGTCTGGGTGTTTCAGTACACGCTCTTGGGCACCGTGCCGGTGGGCGACTACTTCGAGCCGAGCGTCATGCTACCGGTGTCGGCCTTGTCGTCTGTGATGATGCTCGGGTTGTTTGGAGTGGCGCTCTATTGGCTCTTGCGGGAGGCGGCGACCGTTGGGGCAGCGTCGTTCGAGCCCGGCCGGCTGCTCGAGGCTTGGGTGGCGGTGTACAGGGGCGGCGACCGCTGAGCGCTTTGCGCGAAACTTCGACTGTTCACGGCCGATGACGGCGTATGCGGTCTTGGTCTTTGGGTTCTCATGCCATCTGAAAGCGGTTATACTTCGGGTATGAAAACGGCGGTGTCGGTGCCCGACGAGGTGTTCGAGCGAGCGGAGCGATTGGCGAAGCGGCTCAAGCTGTCGCGTAGTGAGCTCTACAGCCGCGCGCTTCGAGAGTATCTGGCCCGGCATTCGCCCGATGAGGTGACGCAGGCGCTCGATGGGCTCTGCGAAGAGTTAGACACGGGCGCGGACGAGCTCGTTCGCGAAGCAGGGCGGCGCGTGCTGAGGACGACGGACTGGTGATCCGTCAAGGAGACATCTGGTGGGCGGACCTCGATGCGCCGGCGGGCTCCGCTCCCGGGTTTCGTCGGCCGGTGGTTGTCGTGCAAGGCGACTCGTTCAACCGAAGTCGGATCGCAACGGTCGTCTGCGTGCCGCTCACGAGCAACCTCCGTTGGGCCGAAGCGCCGGGCAATGTTCTTCTTCCCGCACGGTCGACGGGCTTGCCGAAGGACTCGGTGGCAAACGTGTCTCAAGTCATCACACTTGACCGAGGCGTGCTCGTGGAGAACGCGGCCAAGCTTTCGCGGCGACGTGTGGAGGCGATCTTGGCAGGTATAGACGTGGTGCTGGGACGATGAGGAACAGGCCGTACGGCCTGTTGTTTTTCTCTTATTTTTGGCCAAGTTGGGTGGCTCATAGAGGCGAGGTGGACGCTGAAGGGGATGGGGAAATCGATTGGGTCATTCCTATCGAGCCCAGCGAGAGCTTCGTCCATGAGGTGCGCGAGGTCTCACTCTACGCAAGCATCGGCGGTGTGTTCTGCATCCGAAAGACAGGCCAAGGGCAAGCCGTCGTGGGCCGGCTTCGAGTGTCGGACAACTGTGACCTTTGACCCGTGCTCGAGCCTCGCGCTCGCTGGTCAGTCAATTTTGCAGACTTGCTGCTCGGTCCGTTATGCTGACGCGACGTTACGGCAAAGAACGCAGGTGGGGGTTTCATGACGAAGTGGCATTGGTTGTTTTTGGTCTTGTCCTTGGCGGTGGCCGGGCAGGGTTGTAGCGACGACGACACCAACGGCGGCGGCAGCGGCGGAAGCGCAGGCACCGGCGGCTCTGGGGGCAGCGCGGGAACGGGCGGTGAAGGCGGCGCGGGCGGCATGGTGACGGACACCGACCGCGACGGCATTCCGGATGACGAGGATCCCACGCCCAATGGCTCCACCAACAACAAGCTCAACGGGACCAATAGCGGAGGCGCTGCCAGCGTGGTGGCCATCACGGCGACCGTGGGAAGTGGAGAAGAGAACGTCGACTACATCTATGACGACGATCTCACGACCGGTTGCGACACGACCTGGGACCCGCAGGGCACGCTGTGCGACGAGCCGGACACCACCGACAGCCCCACGACCAGCACCAAGACCGACTACGACAGCGGCGCGACTTGGTACGCGGAGCCGGACCCGGGCGACACGGCCCCGATTACGGGCTTCCTGGTCATCGACGCTTGCAGCGACGACTCGTGCGAAGCCGTCGACTTCAACGAAGCGCGCGTCTTTCAAATGTACAGCGATGGGAAGACCACTCACCTCCGCATCTCGGTCCACGACGAGCGGGGCGATACGCCGCCCTCCTGGGACGATGCGGGATGGATGACCATCACCGACTTCGAGATGATTGGCGCGGGGACGAGCATCGACGACTACGTCGTGGAAGACCCGACCGTGATTTCGACCGGCCCACAGGTCACGCGTTACGTGCGGCTCGAGGCTCGAAACGACGGGTCGCTGCTCGACGACGACGGTTCCTACATCGAGATTCGCTCGGTGAAGCTGTTCTCGGTGTCGGCGCCTGAGTAGCGCGGCCAGAGTCGCGTTGCGAGCTTATTGCCAGGCCCTCGAAGGGATCGTGGGCCTTCTCACCAAACGGGCAGTCCCGCTCGATCCCGTCCTGCCCTGCCGCTTTACTTAACTCGTGGGAGATTCAATGAAGTGGGCGGCGGGCGTGGTTGCCGCGATTGCGGTCATTGGCGTTGCGATGGGCGTGGGCGATGATTCGTGCGTCGAGACCGCGTTCAGCGGCGGGCGGCTGATTGAATGCGAGTCGACGGCGATCTTTCAGCCGGCTCGCGGTGGTGCGACGGGCGCCGGAGATGCTGCGCCGGCAGGCGTGGCGTCGATTCCGTTGCGGCCGAGCGTCATGGGGTTGCTTGGCGCGGTGCTTCACGGAGGCTGCAAGACGTCGATGGTGCCCGACGGCCAGTGGACGGTGTGCAACGATGGCTTTTCATTGCTGGAGCGCGGGCCTGCCGTCGTGGCGACGGTGCTCCGGTTGAAGCCAAACGAGAACCCGGTGGCGAGGGCCGAACGAGACGCCGCCGCCGCGCGCGCGGAGATCGACCTGCCTTTGGAGGACTCCGACTGTGGGCCGTTTCCCTGCTCGTCATATTTGCGCGACGAAGAAGACCCGAAGCGCGACGCCTATCTGCTCGAGCTTTCGGACTACGAGATTGCCCGGCTCGGGGCGATGATTCGGGCCTGGGATAGACAGGAGGCCGACCGTGAGCTCGAAGAAGCGCGCGCGTTGAACATGGCGCTTCGGGCCCGGCTCGAGGAGATTGCGGCGCACGAAGCAGAGGTCAGATCGGCCGAGGGCTTGGCGCGAAGCGCTGACAACTCGGAGCTGGCCGGAATTCAGCGCAAGATGAAGTGATGCTTCGCTGGTCCAGCGCTCAGGTCATGGTTTGAAGAGCGTGGCGTGCAGCGGCATGCCCTCTTCGGATGAAATCGGGCCATGGGCGGCGGTCGAGAAACTGCTCGTAGAGCCGAATGCCGCGGATCTCCTCGTAGGGCAGTGGGTGAATCATCAAACAACGGTCTTCGATGCGGCGCAGTTGCATGCGGGCGGCTTCGAGATGTTGGCATTGCTTGGTTTGAGGGCTGACGCGAAAGAGGCTGAAGGTTTGCGCATTCCAGCCGCTGTGATCCTCGCCGCGAAAGTTTTCGGGATAAAAGGCGTTGATGCCGATGTAGAAGTCGATTTCCGGGTGATGGTCGACCAGAGGATCGACCGGGAAGATGTTGACCACGCCGCCGTCGCCGCACTGGGCGCCGTCGATGTCCAAGGGACGCATGTAGAGCGGGAGCGTCACTGCGGCTCGAACGACGTGAGGCAACGGCATCTGCGGCCAGGTGCGGCTGCCGAGGTAGAACAAGCGGTTGTGGTCGATGTCCCAGATGTTCGCGTAGAAGGCGATGGGAAGCTCTCCGACTGGGACGTTGCCGAGATGCTGTGCGTACAGCCGTTCGATGGGCTCGCTGTCGAGCAAGCCGGTGAAGCCCTTGCCGAGCGCAAACGGCAACTTGAGGAGCTGCTTCCAGTCGGGATGAATGTAGTCGCGCTGATCGAGGCTGAGCAGGAAGCGCGCGGTCTCTTCGGCCTCGAGCCCGGCTGCAAAGGGTGCAAGCATCATCGCGGAGCCCGAGCAGGTGGAAACCCCCGCGACCTCGAGCCCGGCTTCTTCGAGAGCTCGCGCTACACCGACAACGCAGGCCATAGCGCCCCCGCCGCCGGTCGCGACGATGCCGAGCTTCTTTCCCGCCAATGCGGGCACCTCGAACGGTGTGAACGGCGGAAAGATCTCGCCCTCCACCTCCGGTGCGCCTTCGGGCAACACCAAGAGTTGGAGCGCCCGCAGGAACGAGCGGTCGGCATCGAGATCCATGACATTGGCCGCGCGGTGGAAGAATTGCTTCACCGCGAGCGGCGCCGCCCAGCGTTCAATCATTTGGTGTAGCTTGGGTCTTCTTGGCACGAGCGTCCACCAGCGTTGACCAACAGTCGAAAGAGCCCCACCATCACCTCGGTGTCGCGCTTGCAGTACGCTTCGAGCTCTCGCCGCAAGCCTCCCCGCTGGTCTGCGCTGAGCTCTTTGGGACGGCAGAGCAGCCGCTCGAGCTGCGATGATGCGGTCTGGCCATCGGCGACTTCGAGGGCGTCATAGCTCATGTGGGGAAACAGCGCGGCGGCGACGGCCTTGATGCTGAAGCGGCCGCGAAAGTCGGGATGGTAGAGGTGATTGCGGACGACGGGTAGCAGGTCGTGCACTTTGTCGCGCGCCTCTCGGAGCGCGGGCGCGTGCTCGGGACAAGCCTGGGCAAGCGTCTCCAAACAGCGCTTTTCGACCGGCGCATTCCACGCGAGGATCGTGGCTGCCTCGCGAAGTGCATCGGCGAGCGCGGCGGCGATTTGGGGACGCGGGTCGGTGCCTTCTTCGGCGAGGTAGCCGCGGTGGGTCATGGTACCGTCTTCGCGCAGGATGTGAACGCTGAACTGCGCGGGCACGGGGCCGAACGGGCTGCAGCCGTTCCAGACGGGGAGCGCCGGTGCGACGGTTTCGAAGTCGAGCATGGCGATGGGGAACGCGTAGCGCGTCAGCGCCTCGCGCAGACCTTCTTCGACGACGAGTTCGTTGCTTTGCACCGCTCTTCGATGGCGCGCGTGCAAGGGCTTGAGCGGAAAGTCGCTCGGAATCTGGTCGACTGTCTCGATGCCGGCATCACGAAGTGCGTTTCGCAACCTCTGCCGAAGGCCGTTGAGGTCTTCGATGCTATGGTCGGGCAAGGGGACGTGGCAGCGGTCGAGGAAGGGGCACGGGTGCGGGCTCGAGCAGTGGCCGCCCGGCTCGACGTCGGGAAGCGGACCTTGCAGCATCTTTCGTTGGGCGTCGATTTCGGCAGCAATGCGAGGGCGAAGCGCGGCGACCGCGTCGGTGATGTCGGCACGGGCGAAAAGCGGGTCATCGTCGGGGTGCCGATGGTTGGTGTTGAGATGCATTACTTCGATGCGCATCACGGGAAGCCCTGAGCGCTCGACCACGTGTGCTTGAATGGCTGCGTCCGGGATGTGATGCGCCTTGGGACCCGCGGTGGCTTTGACCTCGATGAGCACGTAGCCGTCGCCGAGCTTGCTAAGGATGTCCACGGCGACGAACACACCGTCTTCGAGGAAGCTCGCCTCGAAGATGATGGGGGCGCCGACCGCGAGGGCTTGCTTGGTCGCCTCGATGGCAACAGCGATGTTTCGGGGATCTCGCGGAATCAAGACCCCGCCGGGTAGCTCTGCTCGTGCGCGCGCACCGACGCGCTTGCCCATGTCTAGGATGGCCTGCAGCTTCGCGTTCGGCATCTGCTCGGCCGCACCGGGCTCGTGTACGCGCCAGTAGAGTTGGCGATGGCATTGAAGGCCGGCGAGGAAGCGGGACTTGGAGAGGTGGGGGCTCAACATTGGAGGGCCGCACGTACCCACGACGCACTTCTTCTAGCCCATATCGAGACGTCAAGAAACATTCAGTTCCCCTGCGTCACGGTGCGAATCTCGTGGATCAACCCGATGGTCACGGCGTTCCGATGGTCCACCGTCCAGAAGTTCTTCATGGGGTCGACATCCATCACGGGGCTTGCGTGGTCGCCAAGAGTGAGCTGACGGTGGATGGCGCCCGTCAGAAGGGTGCTGTCTCTCGGGACCAAGCCGTCGTTGGGAACACCGACGACGGTGCTCATGTAAAGGTTGGTCAGGTCCATGAGCCCGAGTGTGGCGACGGCATCTGATAGCGCATCTGCGACGCGCGTGCGGAGGAGGTTCACGGCCTCGGCGGTGGAGCGCGCGATGATGCCGGGGATGTCGAGGGGCGTCTCCCAATAGTTGTCGATGACGATTTGGGTGATCTGCGAGATGAGGGCGGCGTTGAGAATGCTGTTGGCGAAGGTGGTGGCAAAGCCGGTCACGGTGCCGGTCGCCTCGTATGTGCTGTAGGCCGAGATGATGGGGACGCTGGCGCTGAGCGCTGCGATCTGCGCTTCGCGTGCGTCCATGTACGGGGTGCGCGTGGTCGTCTTGAGGTCGTCGAGGGACTCGCCGTTCCCTCCGACGGCGCTCAGGAGCACGGCGTTGATGGCCGAAGGCGATGGATCGGCAACCGGCGATCCGTAAAAGGGCGCTTGCAACGCGACCCAACCGGCTACGGTTTCACCCCATAGCTCGGGGGCATCGAGAAGCGCTTCTAACGTGTCGAGCCCGCCTTTGCTGTGCGAGACGATGACGATTTGCTTGTCCGTATTGCGAAGGAACTCGAGGATGGCATCGGCGTTGTGCTCGACGCTTTCGGAGGTGTCGAAGGACGGGGATACCTTTGATAGATTCTGATAGGCGATGCCTTCGGCGTCGAAATAGAGCTCCTGCGCGTGGAAGGTGACGAAGCCGCCGGGTTGGATGGGGAGATCGAACCACGGGAGCGCGCTTGCGATTGCGTCGCCGATTGCGATGTCGATGCTTTGATTGAGCGGCAGGTCGATGTGGACGTTGAGCGAGCGCGCTGCGTTCCGCAGGGCGGCGTTGATCTCGTCTTCCAGATGAAGGCTGAGGGCTTCGTAGAGCTCGGACATGAAGCCGCCGACGAGAAGGACCTCTTGCTCTTTGGGTTGCGCTTCGGTGCCACCGATTCCGCCCTCGCCGCCGATGCCGGCGCTTCCGCCGGCGCCACCGGTTCCGCCGGTTCCGACCTGGCCGCCGTTTCCGCCGTTGCCCGCGCTCGCGGCGGTTCCGCCTGTTCCGTCGGTACCATCGGAGTCGTCGGACGAGCCACTGCAGGCGGGCGATCCGAGCGCCGCAAATATCAACGCTGCGTACACGACGCAGCGCAATCGAGTCGCGTTGACCACTGCGTTATCCGGGCGAAGGATCACGGTCTCACGTTTGCGCGGCCGAGGTCAACGGGCGTGCGTCCGTTGTGATCTGCCTCGCAACGCGAGCCGTCGCTTCACCGCATCGCGGCGCTTACTCCGCCGCTGCGTGCATCTCATCGTACACCGCGGCCAAGTCTTGTAGGGCCGTGGCACAGTCGCCGTCGAATGAAGAGCCGTGCATCACGGCCAGGACCGCAGGCTGAAGCTCCGCGAGCGAGCGGATGGTGCTGCCCGTCGTCGGCGTCAGGCAGCTTGCCTTGAAAAGGGCTTCGGCTTGCTTTGCGGGACCGATGATCTCGTTCGATGTGAGCGCCGGACCCTTGCCGAGGTGCGTGAAGAGATCTCCGCACAGAAGCGTGCGTGTCGTCTCTTCGAAGAGAACGCGAGCTTCCCAACAGTGGGGTACGTGAGGCGTGTCGAGGTGGCGAACACGCTTGCCGCCAAGGTCGAGCACCTCGTTTTGCTCGAGGGCACGCGGGGGGCGGTCTGCTAAATCGTTGAGTGAAACCATGCAGCCGATCTGGCCGTGAGCCACCGTGGCCTGCGGCGCGGCCTCGAGCCAGTGATTCATCGAGCCGCACTCGTCCGACTCGACGTGGCCGAACGCGATCCATCGGAGCGACTCGACGGGGATGAGTGACGCCAATGCTTCGCGTATCAACGGGAACATCCCGCGAGGACCGGTATGAAACAGCAGCGGCTCGTCGGCGCGGATCAGGAACTGATTAAAGGTGAATCCGGTCGGTCCGACCTCGGGCACGAACGTGCTCAGGCGAAAGATATCGGGCGCAATCTCGTAGGTCTCGGTTTGCATGGCACCTCCCCGGGGTGCTGGGAGAGAGCACTCCGGAGCTCAGGGTACATGGTCTCTTGGAAAGATACAGCTATTGGGCCGGGCGCGGCGGGCAACGATTGTGGTCAATGGCCGAATACATGATGTGAAAGCCGGATTGTCCAAGAATGCCTCGTCAGGTCGGCCGGCTCGCGACGCTGAGCTGCTTGCGCTGCGGCGGCTTGGGAAGCGTAAGCTGGTGCTCGACTTCTCCGCACTGGTGGCGGGCGACCAGTCAAACACGGCGCGGATGCTGGCGTACATCGGGGAGATCGACCGGCGAAGGTTGTATCTCGAGCAGGCCTATCCTTCCATGTTTGCGTTTTGTACGAAGCGGTTTCGGATGTCGGAGGCCATCGCGGCCAAACGCATCCGAGCAGGCCGTACGGCCTGTCGTTTTCCCTGCATTTTGGTATGGAGGCCGGTTCATGGAGGAGCGGCGACGCGGTTCCAAGCCTTGAGCTGAGGCCTAGTTCTGGCGGCTAAGCAACGTGTCGGCCCTCGGCCGGATGCTGGCCAGGGTCGACATCCGCATGCGTTCGGGAGGTATGACGGCCCGCGCTACGCTTTGGTAGCGGTTACCACGAGCGCGGGGTGGGGGAATCGGACGTCGCCTTGCGCGGTCACGAACGGTTGGAGCGCTGTTTCGGCCTCGGCGGCCAGACGCTCGAACTGCGTGTCGTCTAGCTTCTCGGCGAGGGTCCAGCCGCGGACGTCGGTGTGCATCCATGAGCGAATGGAGGGGAAGCGTGCCTCGCCAGGGACACGGTCGATCTTTGGGTCGGGGATTTGAGCGCTGGTGAGGAGGGAGAGGAGTGCAGCGGGATCACCTAGTGAATAAGGGGACTTCAGCAGATCAGCGATGTGGTTGCCGAAGAGACGAGACAGCAACGCGGTGACGGCTGCGTAGCCGGGGGCATTTTCGAGCGCGTCCCACACGGCGACCACGAAGCCGCCGCCTGGGCGAAGGATTCGCCACATCTCGCGGAGCGCCGCTTGCTGGTCGGCGAAGAACATGAGCCCGAACTGGCTCAAGGTTGCATCGAAGCTCGCGTCTTCGAATGGCAAGTCTTCGGCGGGTGCTTGCTGCCAATCGACGTCGCTCGCTTTGCGACGGGCGACGGCCAGCATGCCGGGATTGAGATCGACAGCCACGACGCTGCCATTGGGCGACACTGCTCGTTCGGCCTCCACGGCGAGGACGCCCGTCCCGCATGCCACATCGATGACCTTCTCTCCGGGGTGGAGCCCGGCTCGGGCAACCAATCGGGGAGCCCACGGACCGAAAAGCGCGGGAACGAAAAACTCCTCGTAGACCTCCGCCGCGCTTGCAATCAACTGGCCGGCGTCGTGCATATCACCTCTCTGGCGACTCGAGGCTCATGGTCTCGAGCTCGTGTTTGGTGAAGCCGTCTTGCACCTGAAGGGTGTGCTCGGCGTGGTAGACCTCGCCACCCTCGTTCCAATCGGCATCGCCTTCGACGACGCGGCGCGCGGTTCGCTTCTTGCGTTCCTTGAGCGGCTTTCCCTGGCAGGAATCATCACTCGCATGCGTGATGTGCGCCCCGGCAAGCCAGGTTCGGAGCTGCATATAGGATTCGGTGCCCCGGCGTACCGGCGTGACCTCGGACTTGCGCATGAAGGCCCGCTCGACCGTATGGAGGCGGACGAAGTACGTGCGTCCACCTTGCAGATGGAGCTCGATTCGCTGGGTGCCGTAGCCGGTCACGTAAAACGTATAGGTGCCTGGCTTCATCGGAACGACCTCGGCTTGGCGGCCGCGGACCTCGGCCACGCAGCGTCTGTCATCCGTGAACACGACAAACGTCATCGTTTCGTCCTCGCGAAGGTTCTGAATGAACACCACCAATGCCTCATCTTCAGGCGGGACGAAATCTGGTTTGTCATCGACAGCGGCAGGCGCTGCGCTCGACCAACCTCCGAGCGCGGCGCAAACGAGTAAGACCGGCAGACCTAAACGCGAAGTCTTCACTTCATAGTGGTGCCATCACCTGGCACGAACCTCAAGGAACTAGTTGATGGAAGACTCGTCGTCCGCAGCGCGACGCTTCAAGAACAGAAGAAAAATTGCGGCGGACATCCCGGAGGCGCTGAAGATCATGAGCATGACCATGACTTGGTATCGCACGGCGATGAGCGGAGAGACGCCTGAGAGGATTTGGCCGGTCATCAGGCCGGGGAGCGACACCAGGCCGACTGCGAAAAGGCTGTTCACGATGGGGATCATGCCGGCCTGCATGGCGATGCGGCGGGCATCGATGTAGGAGGCGCCGCGCTTGCGCTCGGCGAGCATTCGCTCGGCAGCCAAGCTGACCGAGTTCATGGAAGCAGCGAAGATCATGCCCGCGAGCGGGATCACGAAGCTCGGCTGGTACCAAGGTTCGAGGGTCAGCACGACCTGCGTGATCAACACGACGGTGAGGCCGCCGCCGATGGCGATGGACGAGAACGCATACCCGTAGAGCGCCCCTCGAAAGTTGGGAATCGTGCGAAGGGCGATCCAGCTAGCCGCGATGACCATGACTGCAAGCACTGCGAGAACGATCCACGGGACGTCGGCCTCGAAGATGTACACCAGCAGGTAGCCTATGATGAGCAACTGCGCGAGCATGCGAACCAACGCCCAGAGGCTGTGGCCGCCGCCCGCGGACCAGCGCCACAAGATGAGCACGACGAGCGACGCGGGGATGCCCGCCAGCGCGAGATGGAAAGGTGGAATCGTTTGAATGGCTAGGCTCCTGTGGCTCGCGCCAGCGCGCGAATCAATCGCGGCGCGTCGCTTCGTAAACGTAGCGCGCCACGTCGCTGATCTGTTCGTCGGCGAGCGTCTCGCCGAACGGCGGCATGGCGCCGACGCCGTTGGTCACGGCGGCTTCGATCTGTTGCGCGCTGCGACCGAGCTCATCGAGGTTCGGGCCGACCGCACCCATCGCCTCGGCATCCGACAGTGTGTGACAGGTCGCGCAAGGGGGCTGCGCCGTTTCGCGGAAGATCTTACGCCCGCGTTTGCCCGACTCGGAAAGCACCACCGGCTTGCGCGGCCCGGCGGGCGCGTCGTCTTTAGGCTTTGGGGGCGTGAGGCAGATGGCGTCATCGGGATGGCAAACCTGCACGGTGACGCCCATGTCCCGCCAACTGTTGTTACCGTAACCACGCTCGTTTTCGTTTCGTAGCTCGGGCTGCACCTCGCCATCGACCGTGACGGCACGGGAGTAGAGCTTCACCGGGCCGGGCTCGCGCGCGAGCTCCAGCTCGAACACGCGCCATGCATACCGCCCAAGATCGGGCCCGACCCAGCGAGCCTTCTGCCAACTCCTGCCATCGGTCGAGACCTCGGCCTTGGCCACGGCCTTCATACCCCCGAAGGCGACGCCCGTGACGCGAATCTTCCCTGCCACGACTGGCGTCTGCTCGGTGGGAAGTGTGATGAACGACTTCACCTGCATCTCCCACATCCCAGGCTGGTCGGGGGAGCCCGGCTCTCCAATCGGCCGCATGCGGTAGCCCGTTTGCTGGATCTTCGCGGGGCCCTGCTCGCGGGTGAAGGCGAGATTCTTCAGGAACTTGATCTGATTGCAGCCGAAATAGCCGGGCACGATGAGCCGCAACGGCCCTCCGTGCGACCGTGGAATTGGCTCGCCGTTCATCTCCCAGGCCAAGAGACAATCATCGAGGGCTTTTTCGATCGGGATTGAGCGCTCGACGACCACCTGGTTGCGATCGATCCCCTCGGGCAAGGGCTCTCCGCCCGTGGCCGTCAAATAGCGCATCCCTTTGGCCACCCCCCCAAAGTGCGCCACGACATCACGCAAAGGCACACCGCTCCACATGACGCACCCTGCCGCGCCGACCGCCCAAGGCGAGCCGCTCGGGTCGTGCTTGTAGTACTTGCGGCCGTTGCCCGAGCACTGAAGCACGGTGGCAATGGTCATCAGCCCGAGACGCTTGAGCTGGTCGACGCGGATTTCGCCCGGCCGATTGACGCCTTCCACCCGGGTGGTCCAGCCGTCACGGTCGTCGACGAATTCGGGAGGCGGAAGCGGGAGGTTTTGACGAACGAACAACACGCTCGTGGCCGTGAGCACGCTGGTGCCGAGTTTTTCGCGGCGGGTTTCGAGGGTGAGGGGGTTGTCGCCGTGCTTGATGAAGTTGGCGGGGTCTTTGCCGTCGGGAAGCGCAGGCGCGACGGGCTCGGGTGGCACGGCCTGAGGCTCGGCCGAGGGCTGGCCGGCCGAGGGCTTCTCGAATGAGGGCTTTTCAGATGAGGGCGGCGCCGACTCGCGACAACCCGCGACGGCGCCGAGGAGCGCGCCACCCCCGATGCTCAAGGTGCGCAGGACGAACCGGCGGCGTTCCTGTGAAAGTCGTTCGTGGTGCTCGCTAGTCATGATCGATTTCCTGCATCTGCCGGCGCCGGCCACGGACGCGCGAAACACTTGGCAAGCTCGCTCGCGGCCGGCTTGCCTCGCGGCGTAAAGCCCCTGTCCCTCGGGCCTCCCACGCCGAACCAGTTCCAAACGTAGAAGCCTCCAATGCTCGGCGTTTGCGCAAAGGCATCACAAAACCCTCGATAAAGCGCTTGCTGTAGGCCGAGATCCACCGCGGCCTCCGTGGCGTCGTCCCACGGCCGGCCGGCCGCAAGCGACCGGCTCGCGTAGCCGATCTCGGTGATCAAGACGGGCTTGCCCACGCGCTTTGCGAGGGCTTCGATCGTGGCGCGCGGCGTTTGCCAGGCACCTGCAAGCGTGTCAGCGCTCGCGGGCTTCGGCTCCCCTTCCTCGGTGATGAGAGGGAAGTACGCGGTGAGGCCCACCTCGTCGAGCGCATCCCAAAACGGCACCGCGTCGGCGTGATCCCAGTTGGCCGAATAGGTAAGGGTCCCGGAAAACGCGTCGCGAAGCTCGGCAAAGAGCTCGCGCCAATGGTCTTCGTAGCGCTCGAGCGAGCTGAGCTCGGAGCCGGCGATAAAGCGCTCGACCCCGGCTTCCCCGGCGAGATGCGCAAGCGGCAAGACGAAGCGCCGATACGCCTCGAACCACGCGTCGAGACCATCTGCGGGCGCGATCAGCCCGCGCCATTCATGCGGAGCGCGCTCCGAAAGCCGCACCACGGGCATGAGCGCCGCACGCATCCCGGCCTTCTTCACTTGGCGGAGCGTGCGAGCCACCGTGGCGTTGCTTGGCGAGCGGCCGGCCTCAAGCGCGATGTCGGAGGAGAAGCGGTTCGATTGATAGGCATTGACGACGACCAGTACGTCGGTGGCGCCACGCGCGCGAATCTCATCGACCAGCGGGCCGTAGTCCCATCGCCGATCGGTCGCAAACAGACCAAGCGCCACGCCGCGCACGAATTCAGGGTCTCCTCGGCCCGTGCCGTCCGTCTCGACCGCCAGCGCCTTCGGATTGCCGACCGGCGATGCGAGCGGCGCAGCAAACGCGCCGCCCAGGACCGCCGCCAACAGCAGCAACGCGAGCGCGGCGAGCCGCATCACGGCTCCACCGGCAAATCGAGACGGCTGTACTCCGCCCACGAGCCATCGTAGTTGGCGACGCGCTCCGGGCTGAAGCCGAGCTGATGCATCGCAAAGTAGACTGCCGCCGATCGCGTGCCCGACTGGCAGTACGTCACCGCCGGCGTTTCCTCGGTCACACCGCGCTCGGCAAGAAGTGCACGGAGCTCCGAAGGCGGCTTCAAGCGATGGTCATCGCCCTCGTCACGCAACACCAGCACCCAGTCGAGGTGCGTCGCGCCGGGGATGCGACCGGCCTTTGCTGCCTTGGGATGCCGCTCACGGCCGCTGAACTCGAGCTCGCTTCGGGTATCGATCAAGCGCGTGTCGAGATGCTGCGCGATGAAGGCCGAGACGTCGACCCAGCGCTCCATCGCCGGCGGGGCGGACGGCTGCACCGTAGCGTCCCCTTGGGCCACCTCGAGCCCATCGCCACCAGCGACGTAGTGGCCCAATGCCTTCCAACGCTGCAGCCCGCCATCGAGCACGCGCGTGTCGAAGCCTGCGATCGACCGAAGCGTCCACCAAAGCCGGTAGGGCTCGGGGCCGCCGTCGCCATAGAGCACCACCGTGCTGTTCTTGCGCACCCCGCGGTGGCGCAAGAGTCGCTCGAGCTCGGCCGCCGTTCGCGACATGCCGGGAACATCGTCGCCGGTTGAATAGTCGTCGCGGTAGAGCCTGCGCGCGCCCGGGATGTGCCCGAGGGCAAAGCGCTCCTCGGGGCGGACGTCGAGCAACACCAAGGACGGCGCGCCGAGCGCCTTCGCCAGCTCCGGCACACTCACCATGGCGTCCGGATCGGCATATCCGGCCACGCGAGCGTCCAAGCCAAACCCGGCCAACGCAACCTCGGCCTCGGCCGGATCTTTCGAATACGAATCAAACGGCGGAAAGACCCCGCTTGGCTGTGACGCAGCAGCGATTTCACCGAGCATCGGCGTATGCGGCCGGAGGCTCCGCGGCTCGTGCAGATACCACGCAATGCCGAGAACCAACGCGCCGATGACCGACCATGCGACCGTGCTGTGCAGACGCGGGAAGTACTTCTGCAGCGGCCAGACCTCCTGACCGAAGAAGTTGTCGGGAAACGTCTCGACGCCTTTGAAACCAAGCCGCTCCGGTGGATCAGCGGGCATCTTGGCGGTGCCGAAGATCCAATCCCAAGCGCTGAAGATGATGCCGAAGTTGACCGTGGTCTTGGCGTCGCCTTCGTAGTCGTGATGCCAGATGTGCATGCGCGGGCTGTTGAGGACGTAACGCCACGGCCCGTGCCCGAGGTCGAGGTTCGAATGATTGAGGTGACCGATGAGCGTGCCGAAAACCGCGTGCACCATCAGCGCGATCCAGCTGAACCCAAAGAAGACCAGCGGCAGATAGAGAACCGACTTGTAGACGACCACCTCGAGCCAGGAGAAACGGAACGAGACGATCCAATCCATCTCGCCATCTTTGACGCTGTGGTGCGCCTTGTGGAGCTCCCAGAGCGCAGGGACGCGGTGGAGCATGTTGTGGACGCACCACTGGATGAAGTCGATGGCCACCAGGGCGACGAGGATCTGCGCCCAAAGCGGCCAGTCGGCGGCTGCGTTGCGATAGACCGCGTCGGTGAGGCCGTTGGCGGCAAGAAAACGGTCGATGGGCGGCAGGATCCAGGTGCTCGCCAGCCCCGCCAGCAAGAGACCGAGAAAGTGGCCGTTGAAGACGAGGTGGATGAGGTCGGACCAGAGCTTGGGCCGGAGCTGCTTTTGCTGCGGGCGCCACGGAAAGAAGCGCTCGAGGGCAAACACGAACGCCGAGATCGCCGCGAGGCTGATGGGGTAGAGATACGTCGCCATCGCAGCGAGATGTAGCACGTCCCACCCCCGGCGCGCCCCGCCGAGAGCCCCGCGCGGGCGGGCACGAATTAGCCCTACTTGCGGGCCTCTCTGGCCTGTCTTCGCACCTCGTCGATCAAGGCCAAGGTGACCTCGTTGCGCTGCTCGACGGTCCAAAAGTTCTTGAATGGGTCGATGTCCATGACGGGGCTGGCGTGGTCGCCGGTGGTGAGCTCGCGGTGCGTCGCGCCGGGCAGCACCGTGCTTTGCTTGGGGACGAGGCCGTCGTTTGGAGCGCCCTCGATGTCCCTCAGATATACGTTGGTGAGCGTCATCAGCTCGATGGTGCCGAAGGCCGCGGACGAGGCTTCGGCCACGCGCTGACGGATCAACTCCACGGACTCGGCAGTCGAGGCTCCGAGCACGCGAGGCAAATCGCGCGGGGTCTTCGCGTAGTTGGCGGAGACGACTTCGGTGATCTCGGTGATTAGCTCGGCGCTGAAGATGCCGCTTGCAAAGGTGCTCGCGAAACCAGCTACCGTCGTGCTCGATTCGTAGGTCGTATAGGCCGTAATCACCGGAATGCGCCCGGTGAGCCTTCGGATCTCATCCTTGTGCGCCTGCATGTAGAGCGCGCGTGTTTCGACCTCTAGATCCTCGACGGCCTGGCCGTTGCCTCCGAGCGCCCTGAGCAGCAGGCCGTGGACCAGGGAAGGCGTCGAGTCGGCCAAAGGCGAGCCGTAGAACGGCGCTTGCAGCGCGACCCAGCCGATCACCGTATCTCCCCAAAGCTCGGGCGCGCCGAGCAGGGCGTGTAAGGTATCGAGGCCGCCCTTGCTGTGCGTCACGAGGATGATCTTCTTGTCGGCATTGCGCAGCAAGTCCCCGATGGCCGCTGCGTTGTGCTCCACGCTCTGGGAGGTGTTGAACGCGGTGGAGACCAGCGAGACGTTCCGATAGGGAATGCTCTTGTCGTCGAAATCGCGCATCTGCGTGTAGAACGACATGAAGCGGCCCTCTCCGATCGGCAGATCGAGTCGCGGAAGCGCATCGGCAATCGCATCGCCGATCGGGATATCGAGGCTCCGGTCCCCTGGGAGATCCAAATGCACGTTGAGCGACCGCGCCGCCCGCTCGAGCGCATCGTTGATCTCGTTTTCGAGCTGCGCGCTCAGCGCATCATAGAGCTGCGACATGAACCCCCCGATGAACCAGACCTCCTGGCCGCGGAAGGACTTTCGAAGCTCGCGCGCAGTCCGAACGGTCTTTTCAACGGCCTCCACCCGGCGACCGGCATCGGGCTGGCCGCTTCGGTCTTTGCAACCGGCGAGCCCCAAGACCAGCACCGCCAAGCAACCGCAAAAAAGACTGGAGGTCTTGGCCGGGCGCATCTCGACTAAGGCCACTTGGGCGGCGGCGGCAGCTTCGTTCCGGGGGTTTTCCCTTCCATTCGGTGCGCCACGAAGTCGCGCACGGTCTGATGCTGCAGATACGGATTTCCCCGCAGCTCTTCGTCGAGCGTCGAGACGGTGACCGGCCCGTAGTTGTGGCCCGGATACATGCGGGTGCCGCGCGGGACGGACTCGGTGAGGCGTTTGAGGGTTTGGTACATGACCTCCGGGTCGCCGCCGATGAAGTCGCAACGGCCGCAACCCTGCACGAAAAGCGTGTCGCCCGTGACGATGGCATCGCGGATGCGATAGGTGGTCGAGCCCGGCGTGTGGCCGGGCGTGTGCATCATGGTGATGTCGAGGTGCTCGCCGATCCGGAGCACGTCGCCGGGGCGATGGCGCTCCAGGTTTTCGCAACGAAAACCGGAGAAATCGATCTCTTCGCCCAGCATGTGCACGAGGATGTCCTTCTTTTCGAGCAGCGCGTCGACTCGGTTGACGTGATCGAAATGGCTGTGGGTGCAGAGCACGTGGCGGATGTCCACCTCGAGCCGCTCGGCCTCGGCGAGGATCACATCCGCATCCCAGGCCGGGTCGACGACCGCGCAGGTGCGAGTCGCCCGGTCCCCGATGAGATAGATGAAGTTCTCCCAAGGGCCGAGCTCGAACTGGTGAACGAAGATTCCTTCCTCAGGCACTTCAGAGCTCCACCACGCTGCGGATCGACTGGCCCTCATGCATCAGGTCAAAGGCCTCGTTGATGTCCTCGAGCGGCATCTTGTGCGTGATCAAATCGTCGATGTTGATCTTGCCGTCCATGTACCAGTCCACGATCTTCGGCACGTCGGTGCGCCCCTTGGCGCCGCCAAACGCCGTGCCGCGCCAAACGCGGCCCGTGACGAGCTGGAACGGCCGCGTCGAGATCTCCTCGCCGGACCCTGCCACGCCGATGATCACGCTCTCGCCCCAGCCTTTGTGGCAGCACTCGAGCGCCTGGCGCATCACCCCGACGTTGCCGATGCACTCGAAGCTGTAGTCCGCGCCGCCTCCGGTGAGATTCACCAGGTACGGCACCAAGTCGCCGTCGACTTCTTTCGGATTGACGAAATGAGTCATGCCGAATTTCTCGGCAAGCGCCCGCCGAGCCGGGTTGATGTCGACGCCGACGATCTTGTCTGCGCCGACCATCCGACAGGCCTGCACCACGTTGAGCCCGATGCCGCCGAGCCCGAAGACGACCACGTTGGCGCCAGGCTCGACTTTGGCGGTGTTGATGACCGCGCCGATGCCCGTGGTCACCCCGCAGCCGATGTAGCAGACCTTGTCGAATGGCGCGTCCTCGCGAATCTTCGCCACGGCGATTTCGGGCACCACCGTGTACTCGGAAAAAGTCGAGGTGCCCATGTAGTGATGGATGGTGTCGCCGCCGAGCGAGAAGCGGCTCGACGCGTCGGGCATGAGCCCCCTGCCCTGCGTCTCGCGAATCGCCTGGCACAAGTTGGTCTTGCCGGAGAGACAGTACTCGCAGGCGCGGCACTCAGGGACGTACAAAGGGATCACGTGGTCGCCCGGCCGGACCGACTTCACCTCGGGGCCCACTTCGACCACCACGCCGGCGCCCTCGTGACCGAGCACGGAGGGAAAGATGCCCTCTGGATCCGCCCCCGACAGCGTGTAGGCGTCGGTATGGCAGATGCCGGTCGCTTTGACCTCGATCAGCACCTCGCCGGCTCGCGGCCCTTCGAGGTCGATGGTTTCGATGGTGAGTGGCTTGCCGGCCTGGTACGCCACCGCAGCGCGTGTCTTCATGTGAGCCTCCGAGGTAGGTTCGTAGCGCGGGCCGCGGTGCGCTTTCAACACGATTCGGCGCCATGCCCTGACGGCCGCGAAAGGGTCAGGGCTCGGCGTCCGCTCGATCCTTCGCGCCGCCCTCCGGATCGAGGCAAATGAACGAAGGAATGCCGTCTTCGATCGCGTAAGCCGGCAGGTTCGACGAGCTCGAGCAGACCTTGCCGTCTTCGGTGAACACCAAGTCGCGAAGCCAGGTGACGCGGGCCGGAGCCGGGTAGCTGATGAAGCGCCGTTGTCCGGGTATGAATCGCAGCAGGCGGTCGGACATGTTCGACGTGAGCCACACGTCGCCCGACTCACGATGCACGTTGAGGGCATACGGCGTTTCGTACTCGTCGGGTGATAGTGTCGGAAGGTCGTAGGTCTCGAACTCGCCCGTTGCCGGATCGAAGCGCATCAAGGCGCTTTCGTCGAACGAGGGGATCCAGAGTATCCCGTTTGCATCGAAACGGGGTCGCCGTGGTCCCTTGCGCGGTGTGTCGTACTCCGTGATCTCGAGCGTGTCGGGGTCGATGTGACCGATCTTGCCGGCCCAGAGCTTGGCATACCAAACACCGCCGTCTTTTGGGTTTATGTCGATGCCGTAAGGAAGGTTGAAGAGGGCTTCGTACCCGATGCCGCTCAACACCTTGTGCGGGGACAGGTCGATGTGCTTGTTGCCGCGCGGCGTTTTTGCAGCGTACTCGAGCAACAGCGGAAAGAAGGCGTCCGTCATCCAACGCCAGAAGCCGTTGTGCGGTAGCTGAAGAACCTTCAGCTCCTTGGTCTTCGGGTCGTAGCGCCCGACCTGATTCGAAACCGCGATCGTGAACCATACGAAGCCTTTTTCGTCGATGCGCACGGTATGCGGGTAAAGCGCACCCTCACCAATCTCGATGACCTCGAAGCTGCTGTCCTTCGGGTCGAAGCCCATGAGCGTCGCGGACAGCGCATTGGTTATCCAAAAGCGTCCGTCTTCGGCTTGCGCGAGGCTGTGGGGTCCGTGCTTGCCGGTGAAGATGCCGATCGGAAGCGCGGCACCGGAGAGCAATCCCCCCACCGGCAGATCCGAATCCGGCAAAGGAACCTTCCGCACCTCGGCGGTCCCGCGATCGAGGATCCAGACGACGTCGTGCCCCTCGTCCACGCCGTAGAGCCTGCCGTCTGCACCCACGTCGGCATCGTGGATGAACGACATGCCGTCGCCCACGAGCCATTCCTCGAACTTGGCCCGCGCGAGCTCTGGGCTCGCATCGTAGGTCTGGACGACGTCGATCGGCTCTCCATCAAAACCAGTGGCAAGCACTTCGCTGAAGCGCTCGACCTGCTCGTCGGTGACGATCGCCATGTATCCTTCCATCTTCTGGATCGACTGCTTCCACGAATCGGCCGTGCGTTTCCCTCGGGTGAGGGGGTTGCCAACCTGATGACAGTAGTTGCACTGAGCGATGAAGGGTTGCCGTTCCTCGGCATCGCTCCAAGGAAGCTTCGTCAGGTGCGCCGACGCACAAAGCGCGTTCGAGCGATCCGCGTCCGAGGCGAAACCACCCACCTGGAGGTCGAGCGTGCGTCGCTCGTCCCTTCCGAGGTTGACCTGCTCCCGCCGGTCCTCGAAGCTCGACGCGCGGGCTCTCACGGTCAGCTCGCCAGCGAAGCTCGGCTTGATGCGATAGCGCCCCTCGGCGTCGGTGAACACGGTCTCCTTGCGCATTCGGTCCGCGCTGAAGACCGTCACCATCGCGCCGCTGACGGGTTGGCCCTCCGGCGTCGTCACGGTTCCTTCGAGGGTTGCGGCCTTCGCCGGTCCTGCGCTTTGCAGGACGAGCAGAACGGCCCCGACCCGGACGAGAAGGAGCTTTGCAGGCATGCGACCAGCCTCCTACGGACGATGATGCTCTACCCCGGGGCGCATGGCTAGTCTGGACGCGTTTTCGGGCTCGTTGCTCGCGCGGGCCCAAGCCCAGCATGCCATGACGGAGAGTTCCTCACGCCCCCAGCCGCCGCTCGAGCTCCTCGTGCCACCATGCAATCGGCGTCTCTTCGGTGCCGTAGGTCAAGTATTCGTTGGCGCCGCTCCACAGCCCTTGTTGAATCTGCTCGCAGACCCAGAGGTCCTCGCCGTCGAAGACGCCGTTTTGGATCAGCTCGTAGTTGAGCTCCCAGTGGGCGCGAGCCTTGTCGGTCTTGGGCTCCTCGGGAATGATGAGATCGTGCTCCCAGTAGATCTCGTCGATCGCGGTCGGATAGGCGGTCGCGCGGCTGACGAAACCCGGCTGCACGACGAAGATGGTGTTGGGGAAGATCACGTAGGTCGGGGTGGCGATGTCGCGGATGTCTTCGATGCGACCGGTGCGGATCGCCTCCCCAAAGCCGGTCCGCCCCACGATCGACCGCACGTGCGGCCCGGCGTGCTCGGTGTAGCTCCGGTGGTCTTGGAAAAACGGCGCAACCGTGTTCTTGTGGAGGTGCCGAACGTGGTAGCCGTCGAGAAACGCCTCCATGACGATCTTCCAATTGGTCTTCCGTCGGCTGATGGCCCGTCGGTAGACCACGTGACTCTCGAGACCGAGGGGGCCCAAATCCTCCTCGAGCGGATCGAGCATCGCGTCGAAGTCGTATTGTTCGCCGGGCGTCCCCACGAGCCAAACCAGGCCGAAGCGCTCCTGCACCGGAACCCGGATCAGGTTGTGCTCTTCTTTTTTGAGTGACGGGAAGAGCGCCTGGTTCGGGATGTGCGTCAGGGTGCCGTCGCTCTCGTAGGTCCAGCCGTGATAGCGGCATCGAAACCCTTTTCGCACTCTGCAAAAGCCTTGGTCTTGCATCAGGCGCGTGCCCCGGTGCCGGCACACGTTGAGCATGGCGCGGAGCTCACCGTCTCGGGTGCGCGTGACCAAAATGGGGGCACCGATAGCGTCGTGAACCAGGCAAGACCCCGGTGTCGCGAGCTGCGAAACGTGCGCGACCGGAATGGGGAGACGCCGCAAGAGCTGCCGCTCGGCTTGGAACTGCGCCTCGTCGGTGTAGACCGAAACCGGGATGCGAAACTCGCTCGTGGTCGGCAGCGCAGGGGCGCCGTAGATCTCCGTCAGCTTCCCGAGAAGATGCTCGTAGATCGGTGGGTTGCCAGACACTTCGCCCCCATCATACACATGGTTCGGCCGATCGCGGCATGCGCATTTGCCGCGCAACCCTGCAGCCCGTGGTGCGAGGCGGTCCGCGTCAGTGGCTGCCCGTGGTCTGAAGCTTCCGCATGGCGTCGTCGATCGTGAAGCTCGCGGCTTTTTGCCGCGGCGGAAACGCCTCGAAGGTCTTCATGAACTGCGCGACGATGGCCTGCGCCGCATAAATCGAGAACGCCCGATCGATCAACCAATCGAAGTACGTGTTCGAGGTGATGTCGGCCCGCTCGTAGGGGTCCCGGCGCAACTGAAAGAGCTTGGGCACCCGCAGGTGCACGAACGGCTCCGCCCACACTTGCAACGTGCCCGGCACGCGCTGCTCCAAGAAGACGACCTTCCAATCCCGGTACCGCAGCGCCATCAGGTCGCCGTCATCGGAGAAATAGAAGAGCTCGTCACGTTTGCTCGGCCCGTTGCCGAGCAGCAAACCGAGCTGGTTGTACCCATCGAGATGGACCTTGTATCGCTTGTTGCCGGCGAGATGCCCCTGCAAGAGCTTTTCCTTGATGTCGGGATCGCCCGCTGCGGCAACCAAGGTAGGCAGCCAGTCCATGTGGGCCATGATTTCGTTGGTGACCGTGCCCGCGGGGACCTTGCCGGGCCAGCGGACCATGGCCGGAACGCGCCAGCCACCCTCCCAGTTGGTGTTCTTTTCTCCGCGGAAGGGGGTCGCCGCCGCGTCGGGCCAGGAGTTGTAGTGCGGGCCGTTGTCGGTGCTGTAAAAGACGAGGGTATTGTCCGTGAGTCCGAGCTCGTCGAGCTTGTCGAGCAGCCTTCCGACGTGCCGGTCATGCTCGACCATGCCGTCGGCATATTCGTTTTGCCCGGAAATCCCGCGAAGCTCGGGCTTCACGTGGGTCCGGAAGTGCATGCGCGTGCCGTTCCACCAGACGAAGAACTTCTTGCCCGCCTCGTGCTGCCGTTCGATGAAGTCGATGGCGGCGTCGACGGTTTCATCGTCGATGGTTTCCATGCGTTTCTTGGTGAGCGGTCCGGTGTCTTCGATCTTGCCGTCGGCGTAGCTGTGGATCACGCCGCGCGGGCCGAAGCGCTCCCGAAACGCCGGGTTCTTGGGATAGTCGGGGTTCTCCGGCTCCTCCTCGGCGTTGAGGTGGTAGAGATTGCCAAAGAACTCGTCGAAGCCGTGATTGGTCGGAAGGAACTCGTCCTTGTCGCCGAGGTGGTTCTTGCCGAACTGTCCCGTCGCGTAGCCGAGCGGCTTGAGCATCTCGGCGATGGTCGGGTCCTTCGCCGACAGGCCGATGTCGGCGCCTGGCATGCCCACCTTCGACAGGCCGGTTCGAAAGGCCGATTGCCCGGTGATGAACGTGGAGCGCCCCGCGGTGCAGCTCTGCTCTCCATAGTGGTCGGTGAAGATCATTCCCTCGCGGGCCACGCGGTCGATGTTTGGTGTGCGATAACCGACGAGGCCCATGGTGTAGGCGCTGATGTTCGACTGCCCGATGTCATCTCCCCAAATCACCAAGATGTTCGGCTGAACACCATCCTTTGCTGCCTTGATGACATCCTCGGTCGCGATGAGGGACTCGGGGCTGCGTGCGTATTGGACCTTCTGCGGCTCCCAGTTGGTTCTCGGCATTCCGGCGGGCGGCGGCGCAGCGTCGGGGGCCTCCGCTTTCTCATCGGCGGGTGGCGCGGCAGGCTGACAACCGATGGCGAGCACGACAAGACAAACGACGGCAGACACGGTGAAACGAAGCATGACCCCTCCAGCTGAGAGCCGGAGGATACGCTGCTTTTCGCAGAGTGACTATGCCTCGAGGCATGTCGTTGAAATCCATCTAGTCTTCGAGGTAGCGCCGCAGGTCGAGGGCGTCCTCTACAGCGTGCCCGCCGATGTCGTTGTTGAAGAACGCGTAGACATCGCGGCCGTCGTCGAGATGCGCGCGAATGCGGCGCGCGGCTCCGCTGAGCGCTTGGCGAGAGTAACTGCCCGAATAGTGGTCGCCGTGAAACCGGAGATACACCCAGTCCGTGGTGGTAACACGCGGGTGGCGTTCTATCAGGTCGTGAATGCACAGCGCGGCGCCATGCTCCCGAAGCAGATCGTAGACGTTTTCACAAAGCCAGCTTCGATCTCGAAACTCCAACACCCAACGATAGCGTTTGGGCGCGGCATCGAGAAAAGCAGCCAGCCGCTCGACGTCGACGTGCCAATGCGGTGGAAGCTGCACCAAGATCGGCCCGAGCTTGGGACCGAGTAAGCGCGCTCGCTCGATGAAAAGCCCAATCGTGTCCTCGGCATCCTTGAGCCGCTTGAGATGGCTTCCGTACCGGCTGAACTTGAGCGCATAGCAAAACCCCCGAGGCGCCTCGTCCGCCCATCGCTCGAAGGTCTCGGCTTCCGGCAAGCCGTAGAACGTACCGTTGAGCTCGACCGCATCGAAGTGCTTCGCGTAGTGCTCGAACCAGTGGGACTTGGGCAGATCCTCCGGATAGAAGCGGCCGCGCCAGTCGTCGTATTGGTAGCCGGACGTTCCGATGCGAAGCTCGCCTGAGGAGCGATGCGCCATCTAGTCTCCTATCCCGCGGCCTCAGAGACTTTGCAAGTATCGAGTCGCCTCGGTTGCGTCGACCCGGAGGCAGGCGTTGGTGTTGACTTTCCTCTTGAGCATGCCTTCGGCGCGAATCCGCTTTCGAGCCTTGCGCAAGTCGGGGATGGCTTTCTTGTTTCCGAGGGCACGAAGCTTTGCGACCGCGTCTTTTCGGTCGGCACAGGTGGCCCCGTGCTCCAGATCCAGCAGATAGGAGCTCAGCCGGTCGATTCGATCGCCGAGACCCACTTTCTCCGCGACGGCGACAGCCTTGTGCCTCGTCCGTGAAACCTTGGAGAAAGAAGCCAGGTCGACCAGCTGATCCTCGGCGCGCCGGTCACCGGTCTTGGACACCAACATCCCCAAAAACTCGAGCGCTGCATCGACGACTCCAGGCGCCTTCTTGTGAAGCAGGAGCTCGACGTTGGTCCGCATGAGCCGATCCTGCGCGAGGTCGGGCTCGATCGAAATCGCCTTTTCGTACGCGCTCAACGCTTGGATGTTGCGTTGCGCGCTGGCGTGTGCGTGACCGAGCACCATCTGCGCATACGGCTCGTCGTCCACCTTCTTGCGGTGCTCCATGAGATACGCCGCAGCTTCCTGGGGACGGCCCTGTGAGAGGAGATCGGCCGCAGCCTCCGCCTCGGGACCGTGCTTGGGCGGCAACAAGGGAAGGTCGGAGCTTCCGGGAAGGTACTCAGGAACCCTTCGTCCCATCGCGAAGGCGGAAAGCATCGTCAAACCGAGGACGGTGAGCAACGCCACCAAGATCTGTTTCGGCTTCTTTCGCTTGGCGGCGACTCGTCCGACCGCAGGGCCGAGCGTCGCCCGGACCCCCTCGGCCACGATGGCCGAGATCTCGCGCAGCCCCGACCCCGGCTCGGGTGGAACCGAAGGACAAGACGTCTCCCGCGCGATGACGTCGTCGATCCGCCCGATGTACAACGTCGCACTCGGTGTACGGTCCTCAGGCTTCTTTTCGAGGCCGTCCCGAATGAGCCGCTCCACCGCCTCCGGAACGCGCAGGTCAGGCGCCACCTCGAAGAATGCCGGCACCTCGGTCGAGGCGTGCATCCGAAGCAGCGCCGAAACCTCGTCGGCATCGAACGGCGGCACTCCGGTGATCATCTCGTACAACATCACGGACAGCGAGTAGAGATCGGCTCGTCCGTCGATGGGCAGCCCGAAGGCCTGCTCGGGCGCAATGTAGGTCGGCGTGCCAATGGTGACACCGAGCTGAGTCAGCTTCGGGTCATTGCTCGACAGGAGCACGACCTCTTCGGACTTTCCATCTCCGTAGAGCTTGGCGATGCCGAAATCGAGAATCTTCGCGAAGTCCGGGTCACCGTCTTTTTCGACCAAGATCACGTTTTCGGGCTTCACGTCGCGGTGAATGATGCCGGCGTCGTGGGCGTAGGCGAGCGCGCTCAGCACGTGGCGCGCGATGTGAAACGCGCGCTTCCAGTCAACACGCCCCTCCTGTTCGAGCAAGTCCGAAAGCAATACGCCATCCAGCAGCTCGAGCACCATGTAAAGCGTGCCGTCTTGAAGTCGCCCGAAGTCCGAGACGTCGACACAGTTGGGATGATCCATTTGTCCGATCGCAAACGCCTCGCGCTCGAACCGCTTCGTCACCTCGTCGATGCCACCCACCTCGGGGTGCAACAACTTGAGCGCCAGCGGACGCCGAATCGCCACGTGCTCGGCCAAGTAGACGCATCCCATTCCGCCGGCGCCGAGGACGCCGGTGATCCGGTATCTGGAATCCAATACGTCGCCGATCTGGGGCGTCGTGGTTCCCGGCGATCCCGGCACCGCCGCCGGCTCGCTTCCCCTCTTTAGCGTTCGCACTGGTACAGTATTGCCAAGAAACGGCGCGACCGCCGGTAAGAGTCTTGCAACGCTCGCGAATCAGGCCGAACTCCTCGAAAACAAAAAGACTTCCGGTGGCGGCTGACGGCATGCCATGCGAGATAGATCACAAGTGATGAAAGGCATTGCCCGAGCTCTTCGCATGGCCGTCCTGTCTGCGGCCGTGCTGACCGCGGCGCCGCCGCTCCCACTCACTGCGCAAATTCCCAAGGCGGCGGACCCGTACGTGGCGCCCGCCGACCAAGCGCTCTTGATTTTCACTCGCCCGCGGCGCCGTCAGGCGAGCGAGGTCACGATTCGAGTCGTGAACCCGGCGGGACGGTGCCTCGCCGAGCTCGAAAATGGTTGGCAAACCGCCGCGCCCCTGTGGCCGGGGACCCACATGCTGATGGTGGTCACGGGGGAGGCGCCTCCCACCGTGCAGCTCATGGAAGCCAAGGTGAGGGCGGGCCGCACCTACGTCGTGCGCCTCGAGACTCGCGTCAACGTGAAGAGCCCGGTGCGCATCACGGTCGTGCGCCGAGACGACCAGCCTCTCGAAGCGTTTCCGCCGACGGTGCGCGATGCAATCCCGACCGCCTCGGACTTTCGAAAGTGCAACGAATGGATCTCGTGGAAGCGCTCGAAAATCGAGCCGCGTGCCGAGCGCGCCAAGCAGCATTGGGATCAAGCCGATGAAGCCTTCCGCGAGCTTCGCACGATTCATCGCAACGACGGTTGGACGGCGGCGGAAGTGCGTACGCCCTAGACCGAGTACAGGTCTAGCCAGACGTCGCCTCGCCCGCGTCGTCGTCAATGCGCGGCAGGTTCCAGCGCTTCAGCGCACGGCGAAAGCTGCGGACGTTGGTGTAGCCGGCATGTCGCATGATCTCGCCCGGTGTTTGCCTCCGCTCCACCGCTGCGAGGAGCATCGACCGGCGGGTCGCGTCCATGAGCGCGCGGAAGCTGGTGCCGTCCTCCTGGAGGCGCCTTTGCAACGTGCGGGGCGTCATGTGAAGCGAGGCGGCGACGGCCTCGATGCTCGATTTTCCTTTCGGAAGCAGGACCTTGATCCGATCACGCACGGTATCGATGAAGGGATACGACACGAGGGCGGCGTGCTGATCCTCGGCCATGCCGCGAAGCTGCGTATGCAGCGCTGGATTGCCGTGCGCGAGAGGCAGATCCCACGCCTCGTCGTCCACGAGGATGGCCGTCCGTTCTTGACCAAACGTAACCGCGCACCCGAAGGTCCGCGTGTATTCTTGGATCTGACCGCGGTAGGGATGCTGAAACTGGACTTCCTTCGCGGTGAACCGGCCGTCGGTGGCGAAATGGATCATCTTCACCACGACCCCAGTGATGAACTCGACCTCGTGAACAGTGATGGGGAGCTCGTGCTCGATCTTGTGGATGTGGAGCGCGCGATATCCTGAATGCTCGCCGAGGGTAACCACCCGCCCATGCGACAGTAGCTCCTGATACTGCAACGCCGCTACGAGGCCCTCACCCAATGATTCCGCGCTGGTCAGCAGCAAGACAACCAAGTGGTCGGCGCGCGCGCGCCATGCCTGCGCGGCGTGCAACCCGACAAAACGATCCCCGCTTGCCATTAGCGCGGCACGCCACAGCCGACCGGAGGCATCGCGGGGCGGTCGGCCGTCCGTGTTCATGAAGACTTCCAGCGGAACGCCTATCCCCGCACACAGTGCCTCGACGTCCAGATCGAGCTGGCGAAAGGCATTCACCACGCCGCGGGTCCACGCACCCGACACGCGGAGGCCTGAATGAGTCCGGACCTCGGAGGTTTCGGCTAAATCGCCCACGGGCGCAGATCGATCCATAGCGGAGCCAGAATTACAAGCCCAAAGGGTCAAGCGGCAGGAGGCGTGGCGCGTTGGATGCCTTCTTTTGTCGTCGTGGGTGTCAGGGGCCCGGTTAGGTTCCTGATCGTCATTCGGTACTAGGCGGGCACCAGCGGTAAGGAACGAAGGGCAACGGATGAGCCCACCATCCCATCCAGCGTCAGGCGAAAACTACGTTCCCCGAAGATGGTGCCCGCCTTGACCTCCCCCACTCTGAGGAGCCCGTGACCAGAAGCCGGTCAGCTAGCGTTGACCGGCTTCGTTTTTTTCGCTGAGGCTTCCGTGGACCGTGATGCGCCGCTGCCGGCCGAGGGCCTGAGCCGCGATGGTGCGGGGCATTCCTGCCGGGTCGTGCCGATAGGTGAGGTATCCGAGGTAGAGGCGCTCTCCGGCTTGGAATCGCGGGTGTACTCCCCGGACTCGGGTTCCCTCCCGTGTCACGCCCACCACGTCGACCTCGACCCAGGTACCGGGCATGAGCTCGGACTCGTCGGCCGCAAGAAGCTCGACGTCCACGACGTCGTTCGCGAGCACGGCTTCGAACGGAAGCTCCAGGCGCTCGTCTTCGACGCGAACCGCCAGAAGGTGCGGGCCGGGCGTCAGGACGGAGATGCAGTGTTGCTCGATCGAAGCCGAGGCGGCCGTGCCGCACGGCTCGAGCCCCGAAGACATTCGGAGCTCGGCCAGACCGGCGCCGTGAAGGAGCCTTCCCTGTGCATCGAGATAGAGGACGAGCACGTGCTGGTCCCCGGCCAGGATCACCTCACCCGAAAGCGGGCCCAACACCAGGCCCGTGGTCTCACCGAGCCGGACCACGACGCGTTGGTGCGCCAGCACCTCGACTTCTTCCTCCACCACGACACCGAGCTCGCTTTCGAAGATGATCGAAGCCCGGCCCGCACCGATGAAATGCAGCGTCGCGCGCCCGATGTTTGCACCGATCCACTCGACGGCGCCGATCCGAACGATCTCGGGATCGCTCGACGCGAGGGTCCAACGCTCCGGTCCCCGAATCTCGATCCGGACGTGCGAGCCCAGCGCATATCGGTCTTCGATCCGCCAAATCTCGGCCTCCATCGGTGCGCGCTCGCACTCGGCAGCGGACCCGCAGCACCCGGGCAAGATCGTGAGCACCCCCAAGAAATACGAACAGAACGGAACAAAGCGAAGCATGACAGATACCTCCCGCTGCCCGTTCACCAGCGAAACGCTGCAACCGACATGCCAAGCGCCGGTTTCGCGGAATGTCAGCGATGGGTTGCCGACCAAGCCTCGGGCTGATGCGAAAATGCCACGCCCGCGTGAAGCCAGGTCACAGTGACCGCTTGATGGCGCGCGATCGCGATGCGAAGTTGATGCACCGCTTCATGAGCCTTCTCGATCGATACCTCGATGACCTCGACGAGCGCGTCGACGGCGACGCGTTGCTCAGCCGGTTCCTCGAGTACGTGAGCGACCAGGGGCTCGTGCTCTATCCGGCACAAGAGGAAGCGATCGTGGAGCTTTTCGTCGGTCACAACGTGATCCTCAACACGCCGACGGGATCGGGGAAGTCGCTCGTCGCGCTTGCCGCCCATTTTCGCTCGGTCGCCCTCGGCGAGCGCTCGTTCTACACGGCGCCCATCAAGGCGCTGGTCAGCGAGAAGTTCTTCGACTTGTGCCGGGTGCTCGGACCACAGCGCGTCGGCATGATGACGGGCGATGCCACGGTCAATCGGGATGCCCCGGTGATCTGCTGCACGGCCGAGATCCTGGCCAACGTGGCGCTCCGCGAAGGCGAGGGGGCCGAGGTCGACGGCGTCGTGATGGACGAGTTTCACTACTACGCCGACCGGGATCGCGGCGTCGCCTGGCAAATTCCGCTGCTCACCCTACCCCAAGTCCGTTTCTTGCTGATGAGCGCGACGCTTGGCGACACGCAGCCGTTCGAGAAGGCGCTCACCGAGCTGACCGGCGTGCCGACGAGCCTCGTGCAAAGCGCCGACCGGCCCGTGCCTCTCGATTTTTCATACAGCGAAGAGGCGCTCCACAACACGGTGGTCGAGCTCATCGAGAACGGAAAGGCGCCAATCTACGTGGTTCACTTTGCCCAGCGGGCGGCGACGGAGCAAGCGCAAAGCTTCATGAGCATCGACGTCCTGTCGAAAGACGAAAAGAAGGCGCTCAAGGAAAGCCTCGCGGGAACGCGCTTCGACACGCCGTTTGGCAAAGAGCTCAAGAAGTTCCTTCATCATGGAATCGGCGTGCACCACGCGGGCATGCTTCCGCGCTACCGGCGGCTGGTGGAGAGGCTGGCCCAGGAGGGCAAGCTTCGGATCATTTGCGGGACCGACACGCTCGGGGTGGGCGTCAACGTCCCGATCCGGACCGTGCTCTTCACGAAGCTCTGCAAGTACGATGGCGAAAAGACCAAGGTGCTCAGCGTCCGGGACTTCAAGCAGATCGCGGGGCGGGCCGGCCGCCGGGGCTTCGATACGCTCGGCAGCGTCGTCGCGCAGGCGCCCGAGCACGTGATCGAGAACAAGAAGCTTCGCGCCAAGGCGGGCGATGATCCGAAAAAGCTTCGCAAGCTGAAGATGCGTCCGCCGCCCGAGAAGGGGTACGCGCACTGGGACATGGACACGTTCGTTCGCCTGCAAGAGTCGCCGCCCGAGCCGCTCGCGTCCCAGTTTCAGGTGAGCAACGCGATGATCTTGAATCTCTTCGAGCGTCACGAGGACGACGGCTGCTTGGCGCTGCGCAAGCTCATCCGCAATTGTCACGACGGCCCCACCGCCAAGAGACAACATGCCCGCAATGCCATCGCGATGATTCGGTCGCTTCGCGACGCCGGCGTGATCGAGCTCGTTCCCGGAGGCCCGCGCGTCCACGAGGACTTCCAGTCGGACTTCTCGCTCAACCAGGCGTTGTCGCTCTACGTCGTCGAGGCGGTGGAGGTGCTCGATCGCGAGGACCCGGCCTACCCCTTGGACGTGCTGACGCTGGTCGAAGCGACGCTCGAGGACCCTTGGGCGGTTCTGTATCGCCAAACCGATACGCTCAAATCGCGTGCGCTCGGAGCGATGAAGGCGGAAGGCATGGAGTACGACGAGCGCATGGCCGAGCTCGACAAGATCGAATACCCCAAGCCCAACGCCGAGTTTTTGTACGGCACCTACGAGGTCTTCTCGGAGCGGCACCCGTGGGTGGGGAGCGACGTCCTTCGGCCGAAATCGATCGCGCGGGACATGTACGAGCTCGGCATGAGCTTCGTCGAGTACGTAAAAGAGTACGGTCTGCAGCGCTCCGAAGGCGTCCTGCTTCGCTATCTCACCGATGCCTACAAAGCGTTCGTGCAAACGGTGCCCGAAACAGCCAAGACCACCGAGCTCTACGACGTGTCCGATTGGTTGGGGCTCACCGTCCGGTCGATCGATGCGAGTCTCTTGGCGGAATGGGAAGAGCTGCATGCGCTCTCCGACGACACCGTGGTGCCCGTCGAACGCGAGCCGGAGGAAGAAGCGGTCGACATCACCCGAGACGAGCGCGGCTTCACCACGATGGTGCGCAACGCGATCTGGAAGCTCGTCCGGTTCCTCGCGTTCCGACAGTACGACCGGGTGGCCGAGACCTTGACCGAGGCGGACGAACGCAACGAGTGGACCGCGGAACGGCTTGGCGAGACGCTTGCCCCCTATTGGGCGGAATACGACGCCATCGAGATCGGCCCCGACGCCAGGAGCAGTGCGCACTTGGAGATCGAACGAAATGCGTCGGAGTGGCGCATTCGCCAGATCCTGCTCGACCCGAACGGGGATCGATCCTGGCACCTGCGCCTGCGTGTGGACCTTCCCGCGAGCCGCGAGCTCGGCCAACCCGTCCTGACCTTGCTGTCGATCCGCGACTGAAGCGCCGGCTGCTTGGCTTCACGGCGATTCTTGATAGCTGAACACGGCTTCGGGGAGCCCTTCGGCGGCTCGCTCGGAAAGCCCCACCGGCTCCGAGTCGACGCCAAACGCCCAGCGGAGCTGTGCGGTCACGAAGTGGCGAATGGTCGGCCAGCCGTCCTCGACCGGAAGCGCCTCGGGCTGGCAGCCGTCGGTGCCGAGGCGAACCAGACTCTCTGGAATGGGGAGGCCCGCATCGAGCGCGATCTGCACGATGCCGCCACCCGATTCTCCAATGGCGCAGATGTCGCTCGGCCCCAGGTGGCCCATGTCGTCGATGAGGACGAGACGAGCGGGCGCGCTGAGCGTGCTCGCCTCTTCGAAGGCATTGATGGTGCGCCCGGGCTCGACCACGCCGTCGATGTCGCCGGTCAGCCAAAGCGAAGGCTTGTCGGCAAGCTCGACCATGGAATCACTCGGGAAGCCGGCCGAGAGCGGAATGTACGTGACGACGTCCGGCTCTCCGCCAAAGCGAATCGACGTGCCGCCGCCGGCCGAATGCCCCGTGATGGCGACGCGTTCGGTCGAGATGCGCCCTTCGAGCAACGCGCCGGGACGCTCGTTTTCCAACGCCATGCGGTCCACCACCATGCGGGTGAGCGCGGTATCCTCGAGCTGCGGGTCGGGCGGCTGACCGAGGACCGAGGCGAGGCCGCGCTCGAGATAATCGACCGAAGCGACCACGAATCCCCACGACGCGAGGTGCGTGGTCAAAAAGGTCGACTGATTGCGGTAGCTCGCGAAACCGTGCGCAAACAACACCAAGGGAAACGGGCCTTCATCGCTGGCCGGTGCCTCTCGATAGGCGTCGGTGACGAAGGGTGGGTTGACGTCCGCAGGCAAGATCGCGTCGAAGGCATCAGGCAGGGTGTCGCGGATGAAGTACGCATCAGGCTCGAGGCCCGCGTCATCCCCGGGGTCCACCGGGTACCAAACCTCGACCATGCGATCGGCGAGCATGATGGTGGTGACGCCCGCCTCGAAGGGGCCGGCATCGCGATAGGCCGCCGGCGCGGAGGCCGTGTCGTTGGAGCAGGCGGCGCCCGTGACAATCAGGCAACAAACGGCAAAGGCTCGAAAGGTCCAACGGGGCATGCGCTCTCCAGACGGTCTCATGTAGCACGCCACATGGTGACCGAAAACGGAAACAGTCGGACTTCTAAGCGGCCCCGTCTTCTTGGGCGTCCAAGAGCTCTAGAGGCCCCTCGGATGGCAGATCGAGCATTGCCGATGCTGCTTCCGCCGGCAGCTCCTCGACCGAGCGGAGCCTGCGCTCCATGGCCCGGGTCCGGACCCCGGTTTCATCGATCGTGCGGCCCGCCGCATCGAGCTGCCGCTTCACCTTCGTCAAGACGTCGCCGAACTTGCCGAACTCGGTCTTCACGGCGCCGAGCACCTTCCACACCTCGCTCGATCGCTGCTCGATCGCCAGGGTACGAAAGCCGATACGAAGGCTATTGAGGACGGCTGCAAGCGTGGTCGGACCCGCCACCACGATGCGATGCTCACGCTGCAATCGCTCGACCAGGCCCGGATGACGTAGCGCCTCGGCATAGAGACCTTCGGTCGGCAGGAACAGGATGGCGAAATCGGTGGTCAGAGGCGGGTTCAGATACTTGGTGCTCACGTCTTTGGCGGAGTCCTGGATGGAACGGAGGAGCGCGCCTTGCGCCTGCTGCACCGCAGCGAGATCCCCGTTGTCGCTTGCCTCGACCAGGCGCAGATAGTCTTCTTGCGGAAACTTCGAATCGATGGGCAGCCATACGCACTGATCGGGATCGTCCACGGCCCCAGGCAGCCGGATGGCGAACTCGACCACCTCACGCGAGTCGGGCCACGGCTTCACGTTCCGGCCGTACTGGTCCGGCGTGAGGATCTGATCGAGCAGCGCGCCGAGCTGCACCTCGCCCCAGGTGCCGCGAGTCTTCACGTTGGTGAGCACTCTCTTGAGGTCGCCCACGCCGTTGGCCAGGCTTCGCATTTCGCCGAGGCCCTGCTGCACTGCCTCGAGCCGGTCGCCCACCAGCTTGAACGACTCGCCTAGACGCTTCTCGAGCGTGCTCTGCAGCTTTTCGTCGACCACCTCCCGCATCTGATCGAGCTTGCGCTCGTTGCTGCTGCGCAACTCTTGGAGACGCCCGTCGACCGTTTCCTGAAGGTGCTTCAGCCCCCGCTGGTTCGAGTCGGTCAGAGCTTTGAGCTGAGCGGTAAACGCTTGAAACTTCGTGGTTTGCGATTCGCCGATTTGCGCGATCGTCTTGACCAGGGTCTCGGTGCCAGCCTGGTGCGTGCGCGATACCTCCTGCCGGAGCGCGCTCGCGCTCGCAGACGCCTCCTCGCGCGCGGCGCGAAGCTCCGTTCGCAGCAGCTGAATGGATTCGGCGCGGGCGGCGGCCTCGGCCTGGGCATGCGCTGCCGAATCGCCCGCCCTTCTCTTGAGCAGTATCAGCGTCGTGACGAGGTTGGCTGCGAGCAAGAGCGTCGCGGCCACCAACAGTGGAGCTTCCATCTCCCAATCCCCCAAAAGCGCGAGCTTTGCGCCCATCCTAGCATCATCCTGACGGTTTGCGCAGCGCTGAATCGGGGCGGCCCGATCGTGCTACGTTCCCGAGCGCGTATGCCCAAGAGGGGTTCGCCAGAAGAGGAGCTGAGGGCGCTGCTGCCGGCGTCGATCGCCGTGCGATTCGACGAGATGTTCCCGAGCGTGCGCAAGGGCAAGCTCTCCCGCCGCGATCGCAAACGGGCCAAGATCCTCGGCCGCGCAGAGCCCGTGCTCAAGCGGGCTTTGGGTCCGCTCGAGGTAGTCCGGTTCGCCACCAACGGCGTGCGCCAGGTGATGTGGTGGTTGCTGACGGCAGGCTCGATGAACCCGTTTGCCAATCGAACGACGCTGGTGCTCACCGACGAGCGCGTGCTGCTGATCCATACCGACTGGTGTCAGCGTCCTTGCATGTTCGCGAGTCAGTTGCCGCTCGATCGCATCCGCGCCACGGCGGGCCGAAACAGCTACGTCTTCATCCGAAGCGGGCGCGAGCAACTGATGTTTCATGGCGTGGGGCGATCGGAGGCGCGATATCTCAGGAACCTCCTCGAGTCGGTCGACACCGGCGATGGGGGTTGGCAGAACCTCTGCCCACGTTGCTTCACGGCAATCGACGGGGCGCCTCCCTCGTGCCCCGCCTGTGGGGAAGAGTTCAAGAGCCCGAAAAAAGCAGCGCTTCGCTCACTGATCTTTCCCGGCCTCGGAGACTTCTATCTCGGCTACCGCAAGTATGCGTTGCTCGAGATGGTCGGCGCGGCGATTCTCTGGGGCGTCTTCGTGAGCACGCTGGGGCCCGCAGTGAGGCTCGAAGGAGCCGAAGGCATCCTGCTCGCGCTCCCGCTTCTGGGGCTGCTCTTGGTGGTGCATGCAGGCGATGCCCTGCTGACCCGAAACAAGGCCCGGATGGGCCTTCATAGCAAGGACGGCGCCCTGCCCACGGGTGAGCGCTAGCAGCGGCTCAGGTGTCGGGGTGGCGCTTTCTCCAACGGCGAGCCCATCGATCGAGCTCGACCAGGTGGGCAGCCAGCGATTTGCCGTCCGAGGTCAGCGCGTACCCATGATCGGTCTTTCTGATGAGCTCTAGCCGGCGAAGCTCCCGGACGCGCGTGTTGAGCACGCTCGGGGAAACGCCGTCGCAGGCTTTGCGCAAGGCACGGAACTTGACCGGGCCGTCTTGTAATTCCCAAATAATTCTGAGGCTCCAGCGACGCCCCAAGCTGTCGAGCAGCTCGACGATGGGGTGCTCCTTCGAGCCGTGCTGTCGCTTGGCCATGGGCGCTTCGAATACCGTAGCAAAAAAATTTGCACCACCGCTACGGAAACAGTAGCATTGAGTATCGGGGATTGACGATGGATATCAAACGCTTGAACAGTATACACCCCGCAGCAGCCACTGCGCCAGCGACGCCCGAAAGGGCGAAAATGCCAACCCGCCGGTGGGACGGGCGCATCGACCCGAGCTCCGACTGGGAGGCGGGCGAGCTCAAGTCGCGGACCTGTGCCGGGCTCTGGTCGGCCCGGATCACGCTCGTCGCGTCGATGCCGTTCGGCATCGTGGCGTGGGCAAAGGGAATCGACGACGCATGGCTCATGTTCATGTTGCTTCCGGTGGTGGCCGCATTCTTCTCGGGCAGCCTCTTTGGCGCCGGGATTGGGAATCCCCATCAGGTCCCCGACGAGTGTCTCGCGGGCAGACGAGGCGTGTTCGTAGCGCTCTGCGCGTACATCCTCTTTGCGATGGAAGTGGCTGCGATGAGCGTGACGCCCATCGAGACCGGGCTCAACGTCTTCATGGGCTCGCTGATCATCAGCGGCTGGCTGGCATTCCCCGTCGCCTTTTTCGCGGGCATGATGGCCTTCCGTGCGCGCGAAGGCGCGATGCGATACCGCTTCGCTAACCGCGCGTAGCGGCGGCTCCCAAACGCGGGCACTGGCGCACCCTCTTTCGATCTTGCGTGCGCGCCCGTTTCGATTGTACGAATTCGGGCTACACCGGGAGCCCCAATGAACAGGCCCGAGCTAGATCCGTCACACATCATGCAAATCGGCATGGGTTTTTTCGGCTCGCGCGCGCTACTGAGCGCAGTCGAGCTCGAGCTCTTCACCTACCTCGGGGCAAACAAGCACACGGCCGAAGACATCCGAAAGCACTTGGACTTGCATCCGAGGGCGGTACCCGACTTTGCTGATGCGCTCGTCGCACTGCGCGTGCTGGAACGTGATGGCGAAGGCCCCAAAGCGCTCTATTCGAATACCCCTGAGACAGCGGTTTTTCTCGACCGCAACAGCCCGCACTATCTCGGCGGGATATTGGAAATGGCAGGCGATCGGCTCTACGGCTTCTGGGGAAGCCTGACCGAAGCGCTTCGAACCGGAGAACCGCAGAACGAGATCAAGCAATCCGGCGAGCCGATGTTCGCCAAGCTCTATTCGGTCCCAGACCGTCTCGAGCAGTTCATGAATGCGATGGCGGGCGTTTCGGCAGGCAACTTCAGAGCGTTGGCCGAGAAGTTCGACTTCTCCCGCTACCAAACGCTTTGCGATGCCGGGGGCGCGACCGGACAGCTTGCATGCATGGTCGCGGCGGCTCACCCCCACATGCGCTGCATCTCGGCGGACCTTCCGCATGTCGAGCCGATCGCAAAGCGATGCATCGAAAGCGTCGGGCTCTCGGATCGCGTGCAGACGGCAGTCATCGATTTCTTTTCGCAGCCGCTCCCCAAGGCCGACGTCATCACGATGGGCATGATCCTTCACGATTGGAATCTCGAGAAGAAGAAGCACCTCATCAAGCTCGCATACGACGCCCTGCCCCCCGGAGGCGCGTTCATCGTGGTCGAAGCGCTCATCGACGATGCGCGGCGCGAGAACGCCTTCGGCCTGTTGATGTCCCTCAACATGTTGATCGAATTCGGGGACGCATTCGACTATACGGGAGCCGATTTCAAGGCGTGGTGCGGCGAAGCGGGCTTTTCGAGCTTCGAGATCATTCCACTGGCGGGTCCCTCGTCCGCAGCCGTGGCATACAAGCCCGGGTAATCCGAGCATCCACTTGATCTTCCGACGAAAAGAACCACCAAGAGAGCTGACCCCGCAGGCCCGGGAGCACCTGGCGGAGATCGTCGCGCGCTACCTGACCGACGCCGACGACGCGACCCGGCGGATCGTGACTGCCGTGGCCGGCTTGCTCGCAAAGGTCGCTTACGCGGATGGTCACTACTCCGTGGAGGAAGAAGCCAACATCCAAAGGGAGCTCAGCCGGGTGCATGGTCTAAGCCAAGCGGGCGTGGATGCCATTTGCGGGCTCCTGGCCGATCAGATCAGCAACGTCGCGCTGCTTGGCGATCACGATTGGACGCGTGATCTGCGGGAGCTTGCCGACCGGGAGCTCAGGCTCGAGGTGCTGGAGGTGCTCGTGGAGATGGCGGTGGCAGACGAGGTGCTCAAGCACGAGGAGCAGGTGCAGCTCCGGCGCATCGCGAAGTCGCTCAGTCTCACTCAGGACGACTACAACGCGATCCAGGCCAAGCATCGCGAAAAGCTGTCCACCCTTCGCTGATCCGCCGATCCGCAGGCGTCGCGGGCGAGATCAGCCCATCTGCTCGAGCATCTGCCGCATCATGGCGTGCAGCAGATTCACCGCCTTGAGCGGCCGAACCATCACCTTGAAGTCGTCGATCTTCCCGTCGGCATTCCAGTGAATCATGTCCACGCCGTTGATGTGAATGCCATCGAGCTCCGCAGTGAATTCGAGGACCGCATCGGAGAGGCCCACCACCTCGCGGACGTAGCTGAAGTTGCTGTTGCCGAGCACCACCATCGCAGCGCTCAGGTAGAGCTTGGCGAGCTGTTTTCCCTTCTGCGGAGTGTGCACCACGGGGGAATGAAAGACGGCGTCGTCCGCCAGGATCCCATCGAGGGCGGCTACGTCTCGCTCCTCGATGAGCCGGTGCCAAGCATCGATGGTGGGGTTGCTCATGGGCCGAACTGTCCCTTGATTCGAGACGGAGCGAAAGCCGAAACGGTCGCGAAAAAGCCGAGCCCGGTCTCACTCGATCACGGAATTGGTCACCTGGGGATCCCCGTCGGCTAAGACGAAAATGCCCGGATAACCAGCGGTTTCGAAGCCGCCGCTCGGGTTGTCTTCCAAGACGGAATCCTCGATGATCAGGCTTCCGGTGCGATCGTTGCTGACGAAAAAGATCGCGCCGCCGCCCTCGTTGGCACTGTTGTGCGCGATTCGCGTCCCGCAGATCGACAACGAAAAGGTGTTGCCGTCGTTGTAGATGGCGCCACCGCTGCCCCCTCCGGGCGTCCCAGACCGCTGCGGATTGGCCCCGTAGCCGATCGCTTCGTTATGCGTGAGCGCGCTGTTGATCACGGTGTACGACACCCCAATCGAGCTCAGCGCGCCCCCATTGGAGCATACGTTGCCCATGCCTTCTCCGCCGAAGGTGCTGTTCACGACGTACACCGGCCGGTCTTGGTGCTGGTCGAGCACGCGAATCGCCCCGCCCCCGACGTCGGGCCCGGATTCACGGCAGACGTTGTTGAAAAACCGAGAGTTGATGACCTTCAGGCGCCCGCCTCGCACGAAGACCGCTCCGCCGCCCTCGTCCTCGGACTTCGCGTTGCCATCGACGAAGGTCACGTTTTGCAGCGTCAGTCGGGGATGATCCTGGTCGTCACAATGCCCGGTCGTCCAGACCTGATCTGGATCGCAGGTGTTCTGGTAGAGAATCCGGACGCGGCCGCCCCCGCTGAGCGTGACCTTGCCGCCGCCGTCGATGACGACGTCCGGGTTCTGATCGTTGAACACCTTGGCGGTCCGATCGAGCGTAATCACGACGGGCTCCGGTCCGCAGTCGAACGTGATCACGCCACCGCGCGCCACGGCGTCGATGAACGCGTCGGCCGTGCAACTCTGCGCGGTTCCGTCGCCGACGACCGTGTCTGGATTGGAAACGTCTTCTTCCCGCGCCTCGTCAGGCACGGTGCAGGTGCCGTCGCCGTTGCCGGTCGGAGGTCCCTCGCTCGGATTGGTCCGCGGGTCCGCACCCGGATCGGTACCCGGGTCCGCACCCGGATCGGTCCCCAGGTCCGTCCCGGCGAAATCACCGCACCCCGAGACAATCAGCGCCAGGCTCAAACCCGGCCCGAGCCATCGCAGCCAAGACATGTCGTTTCCCCCGCGCTCAATATAGCGGCTCGGGGAACACGCCGCCAAAGCGGTCCGGGTGGCAGCAGCCGCTGGGATCTGCCAAGAAGGCGCGCTTGCGCAAAAAGCGCGGGGGTTGAGGGTGCAGGAGAAGATTCGAAACGTGGCGATCATCGCGCACGTCGACCACGGAAAGACGACTCTGGTCGACGCGATGTTGCGTCAAACGGGGGTGTTCCGGGCCCACGAGGCCGTTCGCGACCGGGTCCTCGATTCCAACGATCTGGAGCGCGAACGCGGCATCACGATCCTGGCCAAGCACGCGTCCATCCGATGGAAAGACTACAAGATCAACCTCATCGATACGCCGGGCCATGCAGACTTCGGTGGTGAGGTGGAGCGAACGCTCCGAATGGCGGATGGTGCGTTGCTCTTGGTCGACGCGGCCGAAGGCGCCCTCCCCCAGACCCGCTTCGTGCTGTCGAAGTGCATCGAGCTCGATCTCCCGGTCGTCACGGTCGTCAACAAGATCGATCGAAGCGATGCACGGCCCGACGAGGCGCTGAGCGAGGTGTTCGACTTGTTTTGCGACCTCGGCGCGACCGACGAGCAGGCCGATTTCGCACACGTCTACGCGATCGGCAAAGAAGGGATCGCCAAGCGCGAGCTCTCGGACGAATCAGAGGACCTCACGCCGTTGTTCGAAACGCTCATCGAGCGTCTTCCACCCCCGAAGGGAGACCCCTCGCTCCCCCTTCAGTTGCTGGTTCACAACACGATCCACGACGACTACGTCGGCCGCATCGCGATCGGCCGGATCCGAAACGGCACCATTCGACCGCAAGAGACCGTGGCCATCGTGGGCAAAGACGCGGTGATCGAGCGAAAGGTCGGCGGGCTCTGGGGGTTCGAAAACCTCGAGCGGGTCCGCATCGACCAGGCCGCCGCCGGTGACATCGTCGCGATCTCGGGCATCGAAGAGGTGCACATCGGGGACACCATTGCCTCTACGAGCCATCCGGTGGCGCTCGAGCGCATTTCCGTCGAGGAGCCAACCATCAAGATCCGCTTCATGGTCAACTCGTCGCCATTTGCCGGCCGCGTCGGGGACTACGTGACCTCGAGGCAGGTGCGCGAGCGCCTTTTGAAAGAAGCGCAGCGAAACATCGCGATGCGCGTCGAAGAGAGCGACGAGCCCGATGCTTTCATCGTTTACGGCCGGGGCGAGCTCATGCTTGCCATCTTGGCGGAGACGATGCGGCGTGAAGGCTATGAGTTCGCCTTGGGGATGCCCGAGGTCGTCGTCCGCGAGATCGAGGGAAAGAAGCGCGAGCCCGTTGAAACGGTCGTGGTCGACGTTCCGCAACATCAGGTCGGCACCGTGACCCAACTCCTCGGAGACCGTCGTGGCGTGATGGGGAAGATGACGCAGGTCGGCACCGATCGCGTGCGGGTGGAGTACCGCGTGCCCTCGCGCGGCCTCATCGGCTTTCGCTCGCTTTTCATGACCGAAACCCGGGGCGAGGGCCTGCTCAACACCATGTTCGAAGGCTGGGACCCCTACGCGGGCCCTCTTCTCCGGCGCAAGAATGGCGCCATCGTGGCGGATCGAGCCGGCACGACCACGCCCTACGCCCTCTTCAACTTGCAGCCGCGCGGCAGGCTCTTCGTCGGCCCGGGGACCCGGGTGTACGAGGGCATGATCATCGGCGAGCACAACCGACCGAGCGACCTCGACGTCAACTGCACACGCGAGAAGAAGCTCACCAACATCCGCGCCGCCGGTCGTGACGAGAACGTCATTCTCAGCCCACATCGCGAGCTCACCATCGAAGGCGCGCTCGACTGGATCGATCAGGATGAGCTAGTAGAGGTCACCCCAGACGCGGTTCGGGTGCGCAAGGCCATCCTGCAATGCAACCGCCGGCCCAAGCGAGAGGCGCCGGTCAAGAAAGGCTAGGCGCGTGGTGCGGCGCCTGCTGACCTGACATCGATCGGGGAGCAGGTCATCATGACGGGGTCGTGACTGGCAAACAGGGCAAGGGCCGTGACCCGGCAGAGCCCGGACGCTCGAAGGCGGACCGGGAAGCGCTTCGCGAGGCTTTTGCGGGCGTGCGGCCGCTGAGCGCGAAGTCCCCGAAGCGCGTACGGCGGGAGGCGGACGTGGCGCCGGCCGCATCCCTGCCGACAAGACAGCCAGCCGGCGACGAGCGCCTGGTCGTCGAGCGCGAAGCCAACGGAATCGTGACGGGAAGCCGGCCTGGCGTGCACCCGAGCATTCTCCATGCCCTCGAAGACCCGAGGCTCGAGGTCGAAGCCGAATGCGACCTTCACGGGCAGACAGCCGCAGAGGCAGAGCGCGACGTGCACCGCTTCGTTCAGCGATGCGAGCAGGCGGGAAAGCACTGGGTGCTGATCATCGTCGGCAAAGGCCTGCACAGCCCCGGCGGCAAGGGAACGCTACAGAGCCACGTGATCGACGCACTCAGCAAGGGCGCACCCGCCCGCTTCGTCCTGGCCTTCCGCACTGCGCCAAGGCACCTAGGCGGCGTCGGCGCGTTGGTGGCTCGGCTCAGGCCCGGCTGAGATTCACTTCGCTGACCTGCTCGTTGAGCGTCCAGTAGTCATAGAGGACGCCGATCATGAGCAGGCCGCCGGTGAGGAAGTACAAGAGCCCGGTCAGGTATTTCCCCATGTAGATCCGATGGATGCCGAACACGCCCGTGAAAGTCAGCAGAATCCAGGCGAGGCTGTGATCGACGGGCCCGGGCTCGTATCGAAGCTCCGCCGAGCGGTCGAGCGAGGGCATCAAGAACAGGTCGATCAGCCACCCGATTCCGAGCAGCCCCAGGGTGAGAAACCAGATCGTGCCCGTCACGGGCCGCCCGTAATAGAAGCGGTGCGAGCCCATGAAGCCGAAGATCCACAACAGGTAGCCGAGACCTAGGTTGTGGGTGTCTCCTCGGGCCATGTGGGACTCCGCTCCCCCGTCAGCCCTTGCTGATTTTGCCTTCTTTGTGCGGCTGATGACTGCGGCACTTCGGGCAAAACTTCTTGATGTGGAGCTTCTCCGGCATGGTGCGCCGGTTCTTGTCCGTCACGTAGTTGTCTTTGCCGCAGGTTTCACAGCTCAGCTTGATGAGGTCGCGCATGGAATTGCCTTGCCTTTTCGGGCTCCGAAGGGGCAGCAGTGTAGCGGGGCCCGAGCCCCGGTCAAATGGCAGCGGGAGGCCCTAGATTCGGCCCCTCGATCCGGTGTAAACCCGCGAGCATGTTCGATACCAACGCCACCACAGGCCATCCGGCCGAGTACATCGCCCGTCGCAGCAACACGATCGGGGAGATGTTCCTCAAGCGCGTCGAACGCGATACCGAGAGGCCGGCCTTCTACTTCAAGGCCAACGGCGAGTGGCAGGTGGTCACCTGGACGGACTTCCACGAGCGGGCCTCGGCCATCGCGTCCCATCTGCTGGGGCTCGGCCTGCGGCTCGGGGACAAGGTGTGCATGGTGGGCGGCACCGGCCCGGCCTGGTGCTACTGCGACGTGGGCGGCCAGTTGGCGGGGGCCGTCACGCTCGGAGCGTATCCGACGCTCACTCCGAAGCAGCTCGCATACATCCTCGATCACGCCGACACGAAGGTCGCCTTCGTCGAGGGTCTCGAAGAGATCCAAAAGATCCTGGCGCGCCGGGACGAGCTGACCAAGCTCGACCAAGTAGTCGTCTGGAACACCGCCGGGGCCGAGGGCCTCATGAGGGCCCACGACTGGCTGGTGCCCTTCGAGGAGGTGCTTCGAACCCCCATCGATCGAGCGGGCATCGAGGCGCGCGTCTCTGCGGTCGACCCTGAGAGCACCGCCATCATCGTCTACACCAGCGGCACCACCGGGCCCCCGAAAGGCGCCATGATTTCGCACGCGAACATCATGGCCGTCATGCGCAACCAAGACGAAGCCTTCTCCATCGACGAGGGGGACGTCGGGTTGAGCTTCCTTCCCATGGCGCACGTGGCCGAGCGCGTATTGGCCTTCTACGGACGGATCAACACGGGCATGGCGACGTACTTCGCCTCCAGCATCGCCAAGGTCTTGGACGAGGTCATCGAGGTGCGCCCCACCATCTTTGGCAGCGTGCCTCGAATATTCGAGAAGGCATACGCGAAGATCATGAGCACGGTGGAGCAAGCGCCGCCTGCAAAGCAGCGCATCTTCCGATGGGCCGAGCGGGTGGGACGGGAGGCGGTGCGTCTTTGGCAAGCCGGCAAGCCCGTCCCCTTGAGCTTGAAGCTTCGACACAAGATCGCCGACCGGCTGGTGTTCTCGAAGCTGCGGGCCGTGTTTGGCGGCCGGGTGCGCTACTTCATCACGGGCGCCGCACCGATCGCACCCGAGATCTTGGGGTTCTTCTGGGCGGCGGGCTTTCCGATCTACGAGATGTACGGAATGACCGAGTCGACGGTCATCACGCACGCCAACGTGCCCGGCCACGTCAAGCTGGGATCGGTCGGCCGTCCGATGGGCATCGTCGAGGACCGCATTGCAGAGGACGGAGAGATCCTGATCCGGAGCAAGGTGGTCTTTCAGGGCTACTACAAGAACCCGGAAGCGACCGCCACCACCATCGTCGACGGGTGGCTGCACACGGGAGACGTTGGAAAGAAGGACGAAGACGGCTTCGTGTACATCCTCGACCGCAAGAAGCACATCATCATCACCGCGGGCGGCAAGAACCTCACCCCGGCAAACATCGAAAACGAGATCAAGGCATCGGACCCCTTGATCAGCCAGGCCCACGCGCATGGCGACAAGCGGGCCTACCTCGTTGCGCTGATCACCATCGGGGCGGCGGAGGCCGTCGACTGGGCCCGGCAGCGCGGAATGGTCGACCCAGCCACGGCGGAAAAGCACATCAAAACGCTGACCGAGAACCCCCTGGCGCGTTCAGCCGACCTGCAATCGCTGATGGAACGCGTCACGCAGGACCCCGACGTGCAAAAGCGCGTCGTGGCCGCGGTCCGCCGTGGGAACGAAGCGCTCTCGCGGGTCGAGACCATCAAGAAGATCCACATCTTGGACCGCGAATTCAGCGTCGAGCAGGACGAGCTCACACCGACGCTGAAGATCAAGCGCAAGAACATCGAGACCAAGTTCAAGGAGACTTTCGACCGCCTCTACGAGGACGATGGGTTTGGCTTGGTCGTGATGACGGCCTAAGCTCGCTCCACGATGCGGGTGTTTTTGGTTTTTCTGACGGTGCTCGTCTGGTCGTCGACTGCGGCGGCTTTCGAGGGCGAGCTGCGGGCGACCTTGTCGAGCCCTCAAGGCATCGCGGCCGAGGTCAGGGCACGGTACGGCGGAAACGGCGACGTCCGAATGGACTTGCAATCGAGCGATGCCGAAGGAAAGCCGGTGTTGCAGACGACCATCATGCCGTCCGAGGGAAGCAGCTATTACACGATCGCTCATCAGCAGAAGGTCATCGTGGAGATGCCCTACTCCGCGCTGGCAGCCACCAGCCATCAGGTGACCGGATCGGGCGAAGACGCCGATCTCGAGGTCGAGAAGCTCGGCAAGGAAATGGTAAGCGGGGTGGAGACCCAGCACGTGCGCATCTTGGACAAGGACAACGATGCCGTCATCGATCTCTGGCTGACACGGAAATATCCTCCCGACCTCTGGACCCGCGCATTCCGGGGCCGGCATCTGGGGCTCGAGATGTCGGACGATGAGCGCACCAAAGCGATGATGAAATACGGCGTGAAGCCGGGCTTTTCGATGAAGATGCGGGTCGAGCAAGCGGGCGGCGTACCGGTGGTGTTCCTGGTCAAAGAGGTCAAACGAGCTCCGGTGCCGGCGAAGGTGTTCGAGCTTCCCGAGGGTTATCTGCGCGTTCAAGGCCCTGCCGTTCCACGACCTTGACGATGAGGAAACCCCGGGCGATATACGCCCTGGACGGCGATGTAGGGGAACGCCGAAAGGAGAGCTGATGATCAAGCAACTGCTAGTGCGCGCGTCGATCGTGCTAACCGCGCTGCTCGTGTTGGACGGGTGCAAGTCCGAAACCGCCAAGGACGCCAAGGAAGGCGACCCGGTTCTGGTCCTCGATGCCGGTCAAGAGCCACGCGAGGTGCTTCGTTACGACATCACACGTGGAACCACCATGAGCTCGACCATGGAGTACGGTCTCGCATCGCTCGCCACGACGCGAAAGGGCGCCGCGCTTGCTGTCACCCCTGGAGTCAGACTCCACATCGTCTCGGGACCGACGCTCGAAGGCAAGCGTGGGACCACACGCTTCGACGTCCGCATCATCAAGGCCGAGGCGATTGTCCCAGAGGGCATCGATCCCGTGATCGCACAAGATCTGAACAAGAGCGCTTCGGTTCTGAACAACGTGGGCGGTTGGGTCGAGATCGACGATCGAGGCACCGTGAAACGAGCCGAGCTCAACGAGGCCGCCAAGCGCTCCGACGTCCCCGTTCGCTTGCTCGTCATGCTCATCAACGCGCGGACGTCCCTCGCTCGGGTGATTCTTCCTGCGCAGGCCGTCGGGGTGGGCGCCAGCTGGGAAGCACGCAAGGACCTGGTGCTTTACGGCTTCGAGGTCAATCAGGTCGACACGTACACGCTGAACGAAAAGGTCGGCAACGAGCTCAAGCTCAGCGTGTCGATTCGCCAGACCGCGCCCACGCAGACTGTGACCTTCGAGGAAGAGGGCGTCGAAATCGATCTGCGCTCGCTCGAGATGGAAGCCTCCGGCCAGGTCATCGCCAACCTGAACGCGCTCGAAGCGAATGCCGCGGCAGGCGGGGAATCCTCGGCCTTGCTGAACGTCAAGACGGTCGAGGGCTCGGAAAGGCTCGAGATCGACCGCGCGTTTCAGGTTCGGATGACCGTGACGTACGAGCTGCCCGAAGAAGCGGTCACCGAAGAGGCCGAATAGGTCGCGGAGGGCTCAGGAATAGAGAGAGCCGGGCCAGAGGGTCGTGACGACGGCACGCTGCGCCCGCTCCCGCTTCCAGTAGTCGGACTCGGGGTCGATCGCAACGCTATCGTCGATGAGCTTCTGCAATCGCTGTTCGACCCCGCTTGCGAACTCGGCATTTTGGACGACGACGTTCGACTCGCTTTCCCAAAAGCTCGCGGTCGCGTCGAGATTGGCCGAGCCGATGCTGATTGCGACACCGTCGACCGACACGATCTTGGCGTGGACGTAGGGGCGGATGCGACCGCCGCGCGCGACGACCATGGGCGAAGGCGGAGGAGAGAACTCGTACACCTCCACACCGGCTTCCAAGAGGGGCTCCAGCTTGGCCTTGACCATGTACTCGAAGAGCGTGCGGTGAAGTGGGGCTGGGAAGAAGCTGCCGTCGGAGCGCCGAGCGGTCGCGCTTCCGGTCAGGAGCTTGACGGTGACGCCCCGAATCAACATTCGGTAGATCGCGCGCTCTAGGGCAGGCACGATTGGGAAGTCGTTGACGATGTAGACGTGGTCTTCCGCCACGTCGAACATCGCCTCATACATCGAAAGCCCGTTGGTATCCGCAAGGCCGTGGTGCACCACCAAGCGGCCGGCGGCGGAGCCTTGGGGCTCGAGTGGGGGCAGCACGGTCTCCCCAGGCGGAATCGCAGCTCCGCCGTGCTCTTCCCACGTCTGCAGGAAAGTCTGCTGGACCTCCCGTACGAGCGGCCCGGAAATTTCGATGTGCGCATCGAGCCATGGAATGCGCTCGTGCCTGGTGTTGTCGTGCACGACGACCTCGTCAAATCCCACGTAGTACTCGTCACTCGCGTTCCGGCCCGACACGAACGCGTGCCTTCCGTCGATGATTAGGAGCTTGCGATGGTCCCGCTTCTTGAGGCTGGAGATGCCGACCTCTTTGCGGGATTCGATCGGGCCCACCGCCAGCACCTCGACGTTGGCCTCCTGCTGCAAAGAGAGGATGAGCGGGTTGACGCGTCCGAAGATTTCTTGATCGGAGTAGAGCGCGTCCACCATGAACCTCACCTTCACGCCATCCCGGGCGCGCTGAACCAGCTTGACGACGAGCTGCTCGGCGAAATGGCTCGGACGGACGATGTAGAGCTGGATGTGGATGGAGGAGCGCGCCTCGTCGATCGCGGCGAACAGCCGCCGCCGCGCCTCGTGATTGTCGAGCTCTGCATGAAAGGCATTACCCGGAACGAGCCGCGACTCGGTGGTTTGATCGAGCCGCCAGTCGAGCGAGGTGCTGTGCTCTCGATCCTCCAGAAGCTGCCGAGCTTGCCGCTCCTCTTCAGCGATCTCTCCGCCAGCGAGGCGGCTGGCCATCGTGGCAGGCGACACGACCCTCACTCGTTCCGCGCGGGTTTGCTCCGAATCGTCGTCACGCTCGGTGAGGATCGTCGTCACGGGCACGCCCTTGGCGCGCAGCCGCCGAATCGCGGTCTTCGCGAACATCTTCACGAAGTCGACGCCCAAGCTACGAAGCTCTTCTTCCTCCGCGGAGTACGTGAGAATGGCGGCGGGAGGCAGCCGCTGCTTCAAGACCTCCTGGTGAAGCAACGCATCGCGGTTCTTCTCGTGGATGTCGAAGTAGGCGAGCTCGAAGCCCTGATCGACGAGCTCCCGAAGCAGGTCCACCAGCGGCGCCCCGGGCTGTGTGAGCGTAGAGGGAATGACCAGCGTGGCATCGACCAACGCGACCGGGCGACCGCTCGCGACTTGTAGAAGACGGTGCCCGAAGAGGTCGGATACGGTCTCACCGCGGTCGTTGCAGATCTTGACGCCCACTCGATACAGCCCTGGCTCCGGCGCGCGAATCACCGTTCGCACCTCGCTGCCGTTGCCGATCGGTACTTCGTCTGCAACCGCGTCGTCGACGTAGAACCGAACGCAGGTGCCGAGCTTGGCAGACACCCCGAGATTGGCCGACAGCTCGACGTACTCGTCTGGGCTGGTCAGATCGTCGCGCTGCACGCCGCCGAGAAAGCGCCTGAGGCTCGGGTTGCGGCCCCATCTCTCGATGGTGGCGCCGAGAGATCGAGCCGCGCTGTCGAAGATCGAAGAGGAGTCTTCACCGGAAGACATGTCCTCGCCGGCAATCGAGGACGCGATGCGTCGGATTCGCTCGCCGAGGTCCCGAGGTGGCGCTTCGTCGGTCACGCAGGGAGTATAGAACGCTCACGCGGTGCCGTCGGCGATCGCCGCCAGGTATGGCAGATTCCTGAACCTCTGGCGGTAGTCGAGGCCGTATCCTACGACGAAAACATCGTCGATCGTGAAACCCAGGTAGTCGATCCGGACCGGGACCTGCGTGCGGGCGGGCTTGTGCAACAAGGATGCGAGCTTGATCGAAGCCGGGCGGCGCGTCTCCAGGTTCTCATACAAGTACGAGACGGTAAGCCCCGTATCGACGATGTCTTCCACGACGATGACGTGCTTGCCCTCGATCGACTGGGTCAAGTCGGCGGTAATCTGAACGATGCCGCTGCTCTGCTGGTCGTCCGCGTAGCTACGAACGCCGAGGAAGTCGATCGACAGATCCAAGTCGATGTGACGGGCCAAATCCGCCGCAAACACGTAGCTCCCCTTGAGCACGGCAATCAACACTAGATCCTCTCCGAGGTAGTCGTCGGTGATCGCGCGACCGAGCTCCGCCACCCGGCGCGCGATGGTACCGGCATCGATGAGAGGCTTGAGCGGCATCCGAACCTCGCTAGTTTGCCGAGAATACGATCGGGAACTGCGCGGGACCACCCTCGGAAGACGCGGGAAAACGCCAACGCCGAACGGATGCTTCGACGCATTCGGTGAGCCCGCCCGGGCCTGTACCCTCCGCGGTCACGCTCTTGACGCGACCCGAAGGCGCGACCATCACCGTCACGTCGAGCCGCACCGCCGGTGCGGATTGCTGGCCGCGAATCGCGCGTTCGTAGCAGCGCTGGAGCCTTGGCTTGTTGGCAGTTACGGTCGCGCGCACGCCTTCGCCATCGAGCGGCGGGTTGTCGCTTTGTGCGCTGCGCGACGGCTCAACGTCGATCGCGGCCGGCCCGGCAGCCGAGCTCGAGCGGAACTCTCGCAGGGTCTTCTCGTCCTCGTCGCTCAGCGAATCGTCTTTGGCCGCATTGGCCGTAGGCTCGGGGCTCGAGCTCGGTCGGGCTTGGGCTCGGCGCCTGCGGGCAGGTGCAATCGTGGGACCGTCACCGGCCGGGTTGGGCGGAGGGATCGCAAAGGACTCGGCCGCTTTCGCGGCATCGTCCTCGGCGGGCACCTTCGCTTCGTCTGGCGCCGATGCCTCGGCAGGCGCTGCATCTTCGTTTGCTGGTGCCGCGGCCACGGCTTCGTAGTCTGCGGCCGCTTCCGGTTCCGGTTGCGCCGGGGTCGCCGGTTCCGCCGGTTGCGCCGGTTTCGCCGGGTTCGCCAGGGGAGCCGGCCGGGCTTTGGCGGGGCGATTCACCGGGGCAACGGACGCCGCGGGTTGCGCGGACCGCCCCCTCTCTGCCCATTGGGTCCACAACGAATCGCCAAACCGCTCGAATGCGAGGAACGCCACCACGCCGGAAAACACGGCGATCGAAACGATCAGCGCCACCAAGCCGAGCGACGGCCCACGCCGCGGCTCGAGGGTCGCCTGAGCCGGCTCGGGCGGGATCGGGGGAACCGAAACCGACTCGTCCTCGAAGGACGGCAAGCCCGAGAACGCGCCCAGTGACGGCGACGACTGAAAGATGTCGTCGGGCCCGATGGGCGCAGGCGGCTGCGACATTCCGTTCAGCGCCTCGAAGCTCGGCTCCGGCTGCAACGAGTCGGCGAGCGGCGTGAGGTCGCTCAAAGAATCTTTCGAGTTTCTGGTCTCGACGAATGGTGGGACCGACGAGAAGGAGGTGCGCGACGGCAAGCCGGATACTCGGCGCGCGTGCAGCAATGCCATCAGCTCGGGAACCGTCGCCAACGGACGCCACTCTTCGAATCCGTCGCGCCAAACGAGCGAGTATTCGCTCACGGCGCCTGCGTCGATCTTGTGCGCCATCTCCTCGAGCCGAATCGGACCCACGGGGACGTCGTGGATCGACACGTGCCATTCGGGCACCTCGCGTGTGCCGACGTGGGCCGACCTGCCGATAGCAGCCGGAACCGGAGGCGCCAGCCCGGGGTGCTGCCCTTCCCTCGGCGCGCTCGGGATGGGCGGCGCGGAGGACAGCTTGCGCGAGACAGCAGCCGGACGCCTCGGCATGACCGAAGGAGGCCGACGGCGAACCGGAGCCGATGGGCGGCGCGCGCGCGCAGTCGGCGCCTCGTGTTGAAAGGTGGAGACGGGCTCGGACCGCCGCGTGATTTCATCGAACCCGTACGCCGCGCCACCGGGCACGGTGACGTCCGTATTCACCTGCCGACCGTCGATCAGGATCTTGTGATCGCATTTCCGGCAGGGGAAGCGCACGACGCGACCCCGTACCTTCTCATCGGAGATCTTGTACTGGGCGTGGCAGCTATCGCACTCGAATCTCATCGGGTTCATCGCCTGTGGGAGAACACACTCACTTGCGCCGTTTCCAGCTTGGCATCGTAGAAATCGTAGCGCGAATTGGTGGACTTATACAACGAGAACGAAAAAGTTCACATGCCGGAAAGCACGTAGTAGCGACGCTCGAGGTCATCGTAGAGGAGCACGAGGCGGTTCTCCCCGATGCGACGGGACCAGCGCTGGTCCTCTTCATCGTAGGCGATCCGGAAGCTGGCGCTGTAGCGGTATGCAACCAGCACTTGGTCCATTTCCCTTGTGATTGTGCGATATTTGATCTCGTAGCGAACGTCGGTCACCCGCTCGCGCCAGCGGCTGAGCTTCTTTTGGAGGGCGCGGTAGTCGAGGTCGTCCTCGCCCGAAGGGGTGCCGTTGTCGTCCAGATACTGCGGGTGGGCCATGGCGAGCAATGCGCCGACGTCCCGGGCCTCCACGGCATTGCGGTAGTTCTCCATGAAGGCGATCACCTCCCGATTTTCGGGGGTGTCCTTCACGGTCGTGTTCGGGATGTTTTTCGTGCAGCCCGCGGCCGCAATCAGCAACGCGCACCAAGCAGCGACGGCCAGCGGCCTAAGCATACAGCACATCACGAACCCAACGCTCCTTGCTCCCCCGACATTCCTGATTCTGCATCGGCGGCTACTGAATCCCATAATCTTTGATTTTGTAAAGGAGAGCGCGGTGGCTGATCTCGAGGAGCTTGGCCGCCGCCGTGCGATTGCCCCGTGTTTTTTCGAGGGCGCGCCGAATCAGGTTCTCCTCCATGAAGCGCGCCGTCTTCTTGATGGAAAGCTCCCCGTTGGCAAGGCTGGCAGCCACTGGATCGGCCGGCTCGCGCATGCGCTCGGGCAAATCGGCCGTCGTGATCACGTCGCCCTCGGCCAAAACCACGGCGCGCTCGATGGTGTTTTCGAGCTCGCGCACGTTTCCCGGCCAGCCGTAGTCGAGCATGAGCCTGCGTGCGCGCTGATCGACGTCGCGGATCTTGGTGCCGAGACGTCGATTGTTGCGCTCGATGAAATGCTCCACGAGCAACATGATGTCGTCGCGACGATCCCGGAGCGGCGGGACGACGATCTGCAGGACATTCAACCGGTAGTACAGGTCTTCCCGAAACCGGTTTGCTTCGACCTCTCGTCCGAGGTCGCGGACCGTCGCTGCGATCACGCGCACATCGACGGCTTGGTCACGCGTCGCGCCAAGTGGGCGAATGCGGCCCTCCTGCAACACACGAAGCAACTTGACTTGCAAGCTCAAGGGGAGCTCGCCGATTTCGTCGAGGAAAAGCGTGCCCTTGTCGGCTTCCGAAAAAAGCCCCTTCTTCTCGGCATGCGCATCGGTGAACGCGCCTTTGGTGTGCCCGAATAGCTCGCTTTCGAGAAGGGTTTCGGGGATCGCCCCGCAATTGACCGGCACGAACGGCTTGTCTTTTCGGCTGCTTCCCAGATGCAGGGCGCGCGCGACCAGCTCCTTGCCCGTGCCGCTCTCGCCTTGGATCAGAATCGTGGTCTTGTAGTCGGCCACTTTGGCGATCGTCGAAAAGACCTTCGCGATGGCCTCGCTCTTGCCGAGGATGCCGTGGAAGGTCTGCTCCTTGCGCATCGCTTCCTTGAGAGCTCGGTTCTCGCGGCGGAGCGATTCGCGCTCTTCGGCCTTGGTGAGCGCGAGCAAGACCTCGTCCTGCTTGAAAGGCTTCGAGATGTAATCATATGCGCCGGCCTTCATGGCCTCGATGGCGAGGTCCAACGAGCCGTACGCGCTCATCAAGATCACGGTGGCAAGGGAGGAGCGTGCCTTGAGCTCGGCGCAAAGCTCGAGGCCGGTCATTCCGTTCATCCGAACGTCGGCGAGCACGAAGTCGGGATCGAAACGTTCGAGGAGCTCCAAGCCGCTCTCCGCGCTGTCGGCCGCCTCGACTTGGTAGCCGTGCTTCTTGAGCAGCGTGCGAAGCACGACCCGGATGTTTTCTTCATCGTCGACGACTAGAACCCTGCGCATCCCCCAGCCCTATACTTTCTGCATAGCAGAACAACGACCCTGAAAAAAGTTTCACGATTTGGTGGGCGACTGTGGGATGATGGGTGTAAAGTTGCCGCTCGATTGGCTTTTGGGGGCTCGGTTAGGGTATCCTTTCGGTGTCTGTAGGGGGGAAAAGACATGAAGATCCGCTTTGCTTTCGCGCTCGTGATGGTGGGGTTCATCGCGACGACCAGTAGCTGTGACAACCGGTCCTTGAGCCCGCTCAATCCGTGCACCATCAATGGCGTCGTCCAGAACGTGCCGGTCAACCCGCAGCGGGCGTTGGACCTGTTGATCCTCATCGACGATTCGCCCTCCATGGAGCAGGAGCAGGCCAAGCTCGCCGAGCAGGTACCGAGGCTCGTGAACTTGTTGCTCACGGGTGGTGAGGCGGACCCGACCGTCGACGACTTCCCCGCGGTCGAGAGCCTTCACGTCGGCATCATCACGCCGGACCTCGGCTACTCCACCGAACCGCCGACCAACTACACGCCTCCTGACGACTTCTACCCGACGCCGGCTTGCGAGGTGAACAACGGCGCCGGCAAAGCGGGCTTCATGCAGACGAGCGGTCTCATCGACGACGATGACAATGCGGGGACGCCGCGTGTGGCTTGTGATGCACGAACCCCGCCGGACGGAACGCTTTATCTGAACTTTCCGGAGCCGCCGTTCACTGCCGCCGACTTGGTCAGTGACGTCGAGTGCGTGACGGGACAGACCGACGGTTGCGGCTTTGAGCAGCAGCTCGAGGCGATCTTGGCTTCCGAGAGAAACAGCGCCAACGGGGGCTTCAACCGCGAGGATGCTTTGTTGGCGGTGATCTTGATCACGGACGAAGACGACTGCTCGACGACGGACCCACGCGTCTTCGACGTCGAGCCACGCGATCCGTCCATCAACCCGTATCAAGGGCCATTCGCCGATCCCCCGACGAATTCGCGGGTACAGTTCAACCTGCGCTGCTGGGCGCACAGCGGGGCGCTTCAGCTGATCGAGCGATACGTGACGGGGATTGCAGCCCTCAAAGCCGACCCCAGTCAGGTTGTCTTTGCCGCAATCACGGGCATCCCCGAGGAGATCGACTGTCCGAACTGCGTGTCGGATGCGGACCGTTACGAAGCAATCCTCAATGATCCGGAGATGGTAGAGGAGCCAGGGCCGCTTCCGATGAATCCGACGTTAGATCAAATCCAGGGCCAGCAGCTCAGACCCGCCTGCACGGCCACCGACGGCTCCGGCTCCGCGGCTCCGGGGCGCCGCATCGTCGAGGTCGCCAAGGGCCTTGCTGAAAGCGGGATGGGCGTCGGAACCGTCGTCGAGTCGATCTGCGCGGCCGACTATGCCCCGGCCCTCGATGCGATCGTCGACCGCATCGCGGCGGCCTTGCGCCAGCTCTGCTTGCCCCGGCCGCTGAATCGCGACGCGAATGGCCTGGTGGGTTGTGAAGTGCGTGAGGTCCAACCTGACGGCCAGACCTGCGCATCTGCGGGCCGCGGCCGCGAGCCCGGACCGGTAGGAGAAGAGGACGGCCGCGAGGTGTGCCGCGTCACACAGCTTTCGAGCGCCACGGGCGTGCCCGACGGCCTCGGTTGGTACTACGACGACCTAGAGGAGACGGGCGTACAGGAGGCCTGCTCGTTCAATGAGGAGCGGCAACGGGTGAGCTTCACCGAGGGGGCGGCTCCGGTGAGCGGTGCGCGCATTCGCTTCGAGTGCTTGCAGACCGCGCCGCCGCAAGACGTAGACATCGGCTGGCCGTGCTCGGTCAACACCCCCTGTGATCCAGACCCGGCCGACTGCCTCGAAGGAGAATCGACCGAGCAGTGTGAGACACGCATCCTCAAGGAGCGCTATGACCGAGACAACCTCGAGCTCGTCTGCGACGCGGCGTCGAACACCTGTCAGCTGACGTGCGAAAGCAACGTCGAGTGTCCGGGCGGCTTCGCCTGCTTCGACGAAGACGAGGACGGCGACAGCTACTGCGTGAATCCGACCTGCACGCTGAACTGAAGTCAGCGACAGGGGCAGGGGCAGCGGCAGGATCAGCGGCAGTGGCAGTGGCAGGAGGATCAACGTGGGCTGCAGCGTCCTGAGTGGGGGGTTGTCCTCGCGATCTCCTTTGTGCGTGTACGTGGGGTCGGGCTAGCGCCCTTTCGGGGAACCCCACGCACACGCACAAAGGAGATCGCTCATGGGACTCATCATTCAAGAAAAGGCGCTTCAGGCAGCAGGTGAGCTGCGGCAGCTCATGCCCATCGTCCGCAAGCGCGACAAGGCGCTCTTCGACCAGATTCACCGGGCGATGAACAGCGTCGTGCTGAACATCGCCGAGGCCGATGGGAATGACGCGGGAACGGCCAAGGCGCGGTTTGCGAGCGCCTGCGGCTCGGCAAAGGAAGTCCGGGCCGGGCTTCGGCTCGCCGTCGCGTACGGGTACGTGCCAGGTGCAGGCATTCGGGCCGTGGACATCGCGCTCGACGAGGTCTGCGCCATGTCCTGGCGACTTTCGGGTCGCTAGCAGCGAGGATGACGTCAGCGCACCCCATCCGCGACCCCCGGAGGACGGGTCGCGACGGGCGTGCTCGCGCCGGGGCGCCCCGTCGCCCGTCTTCCTAAGTCCACTTACAACTGGGCGACGGCCCGTTCGCTGTGCTGCCCATCCCGACCCGTCCTCCTCCTAAGAAGTCGACGTATGGAGGGCTCGGAAAAAACGCGACATGAGGTGGAGCGGACGTGCGAAGTGCCAATCGGCATGCATGCAACCACCTCCGATTGGCACGCCGCCCGAGCGGCGGCTTGCGTGGCCGCCGCCCACAAGTGCATCCGGCCACCTATGCAAGCCGCCGCGTTCCGTGGAGCCTCGTGTCGTGTTTTTTCCGAGCCCGTGCCTGCACCACCTTTGCAACCCGCCCCGTCCCGTGCAGCCCCGTGTCGCGTTTTTCCGCGCCCCGGTGGGCCTAGAAGCGCCTCGTGAGGTTTCGTGTATCCTTCGCGCTCTCATGGCGCCCAGAGCAACAGTCGACCGCGCGCGTGCGTTGCGATTTGTGGTGAATGCGCTTCAGGGGCGTCTGTCGGTTCCCCTTTGGGTGATCCGCAGCCGGCTCGCGTCGCTTTCCGATAGAGTCGCGTTGCAAATCGAAGCGGTGAGCCCCGGGCTTCGCGTTCGAGGCGAGGCACATGCGCTCGGCGCGCCGATCGCGTTTGCGGCGCGCATCGACGCCGACGGCGTGCACGTGGACGGGCAGCGCCGCACCGTTCGGATTCGGCTGAGCGAAGTCGAGCTGTCGACCCCCCCGGATGCGCCGGGGCCGCTCGCGGAAGCCATCCGCAAAAGGATGATCGACACCGACAATCCCGCCACCTTGATCGGCAACATGATGCCGCTACCCGATTTCATCGTCGAGGCCAGTGGCCGAGACGTCGTCATCGACCTGACGCGCATTCCGGCAATCGAGCGGGATCCGCGGCTGCGCTCGGCGCTCGCGCTCGCATCGAGCTACCTCGGCGTCACGGGCATCATCGTCGCGGACGATGCCATCGTCTTGCAGCTCGGGGTTTTGCCGGGCGGACCGAAGGAAGCAGCTATCAGCACGGCGCGCGCGGTGCTCTTTCCGGTCGTGCGCCGGCTTTGGCCGGAGGGCTTCGAGACGTGAGCGTATTCGGTCGTTGGCGCCCTTTGAGCAGGGCATCGTTTGTATCGCGTGAGCAAGAGCTTCACGAGATCGCCATTCGAGCGGTCGACGGCTACGACAACTTCGGTGACCCAAGCTACCTCGAGGGGCTGCGGCGGCTTCTCTACTCCTATGACCACGAGGCGCGGTTGCACGCGGTGGGCAAGATGACCGTGGTGTACCAAACCGTGGGCTTGCTGGCAGGGCGGCTGCGAACCGAACGGTGGTTCGAGATGCGTCCCGACTCTGCTGACATCCCGATCGAGCGTCCGCTCGTCATCACCGGCATGGTGCGCACCGGAAGCACCGCCCTTCACTACCTCATGGGCACCAACCCCGACATGCAATGTCTGCAGTATTGGCTCGGCCTGCATCCGCAACCGCGGCCGCCCCGGGCCACGTGGGAGGCAGCCACCGACTTTCAGCATGCACGGATCGAGCTCGCCATGATGTACCGCGCCGGCAAGAGCATGCTCGAAGCAATCCACTACATGACCGCGGAGGGACCGGATGAATCGGGTCGAATTCTCGGCCAAAGCTTCAGCGACGATCGCTTCGAGGTCGTGTCGACGGTGCCGACCTACTCCGAATGGTACATGAACACGGTCCACCGCGAGACATACGCCCGCCACAAGCGCACCATGCAGCTCATCGGCTCCTACGAGCCCGAAAAACGCTGGCTCTTCAAGTATCCGGTGCACATGCGGAACCTCGATGCGCTGCTCGAAGCCTATCCCGACGCGTGCATCATTTGGACGCACCGAGACCCGGCCGACGTGCTGCCCTCGTACGTGAGCCTATGCGCGCATTTCCGGTCGTTGTTCGAAAAGGATCCCGACCGGCCCAGAATCGCGCGCGAGCAATCGGAGGCCTGGGCACGGGCCGTCGAGAACGGAATGCGATTGCGCGAGGGGCGCGAACATCAGTTCTACGACATCTATTTCGACGACTTCATGGCGGACCCCATCGGCCAGGTGGCCAAGGCCTATGCGTACTTCGACCAGCCCTTCAGCGAACGGGCCCGACGCGCGCTCACGGCGTGGCGGGAGTCGCACAAACCGGGTCAGTTTGGGACGCACGACTACGAGCGCGACGACTTCGGGCAGTCGAGAGCGCAAGTTCACGAACGCTACACCGCGTACCTCGGGCAGTTTCCCCGAGTTCTCGAAAAGCAAAGGGAAAGCGCTGCATGATCGAGCGAAGCGACGAAGAACGGGCCCTCATCGCCGACGCCGAGCGGATCTTTCCGACCTCCACGCGCTGTCTCACCTTCGACCCAAACCTGAACTTCTGCGTCGGACGGGCCAAAGGAAGCCGCATCTGGGACGTCAGCGGAAACCACTACATCGACTACCTGCTCGGCTCCGGACCCCACGTGCTCGGCCATGCGCACCCGGCGGTGCTCGAGGCGCTGCGCACCGTCCCCGAAAACGGGACTTCGTATCTCATCGTGAGCAAGGACGCGGTGCGTCTCGGCGAGAAGATCATCGAGCACGTTCCGTGCGCGGAGATGGTGAGCCTTCACAGCAGCGGCAGCGAAGCCACGTTCTTCGCGCTCCGGCTCGCGCGGGCGTACCGCAAGCGAGACAAGGTCTTGAAGCTCGAAGGCGCGTACCACGGCATGCACGACTACGCGTTGATGAGCAATCAGTGGACCATGGCGTCGCCGTCGTTTCCCAAGGCCGTCGCCAACAGCCATGGCATTCCGCGCGCCATCGAAGACCTCGTCTTGGTGGCCCCCTTCAACGACCTCGAAGCCACTGCCGCGCTCATTGCTCGACATCGGGACGAGCTCGCCGCGGTGATCATGGAGCCGGTGCAACGCACCTTCGAGCCCCGGCCTGGCTTCTTGCAGGGCGTTCGGGAGATCACCGCGAATCTCGATATTCCGTTGATATTCGACGAGGTGGTCACCGGCTTCCGGATGGGTCTCGGAGGCGCGCAGGCTCACTACGGTGTCACGCCGGACCTTTGCGCGCTCGGCAAGGCGATCAGCGGCGGGCTGCCGCTCGGGGTGCTTTGCGGACGGCGCGACATCATGGAGATCGCCAACCCGAAGCGGCGTCTTCAGATGCTTCCGTTCTCCATGCAGACCGGAACGTTCTCTTCGAACCCGGTCTGCGCGAGCGTCGCCTGTGCGGTGATCTCCGAGCTCGAAAAGCCTGGCGTCTACGCGCGGCTGGAAGAGGTTGGAACGAGGGTTTCATCGGGCCTGAGGGATGCCATCGCACACGCTGGGATCGAAGCCTGCGTCACGGGTGTGCCAAGCGTATTCGAAATCTGGTTCACCGAACGGGCGCCCTTCAATCATCGATCGGCCAAGGGCGCCGACTTCTACCGGAGCATCCGGTTCTCGGACTTGCTGCTGCAGCAGGGCGTGCTCAAAGCAGCGGAGAAGTTCTTCATCTCGGCGGCGCATACCGACGAGGACGTGGAACGCACGGTCCAAGCATTTCACGTGGCGCTCGAGCAGCTTGCCGGAGAGATCAAATGAAGCGTGTCTTGGTGACCGGCGCCTGCGGGAACATCGGCGCGAACGTCGTCGACCTGCTCTTGCAGCGAGGCTACGCGGTGCGCGGCATCGATCTCGGCGTTCCAAAGAATCGCAAGACGGCGGAACGATGGGGCAGCCAGATCGAGATGGCGTTCGGGACCATCTGCGACCCCGCTCTGATTTCCGAGGCGGTGCGCCGCGTGGCTCACGTGATTCATCTGGCAGCGATCGTCCCTCCGGCCACGGACGTGGACCAGGCCACAGCATACGCCGTCAACGTCGTGGCCACGCGCTCGATCGTGGCCGCGTGCGAGCAGCAACCCACCCCGCCGCGCATTTCATTCACCTCGACGGCCGCGATTTGGGGCCGCAATGCCGAGGCGAATCGCCCGCGTCGCGCAGACGAAGAAATCTCTCCGAGCGACAACTACACGCGTCAAAAAGCAGAGTGCGAGGCGCTGTTGCAGAGCTCGGCGCTCGACACGGTGATCTTTCGGATTGCAATGACACCGCCGGTCGCGCTTGGAGCGCTGTCGCCATTCGTGTTCGACATGCACCCGGACATGCGGGTCGAGCTCACGCATGCGAAAGACCAGGCGCTCGGCATCGTGAATTCCTTGGCCCTCCACGATGAGGTGGTTGGAAAGATCTTGTGCCTCGGCGGCGGCCCGCGTAACCGCTACCGGTACCGGGAGTTCATGAACATGGCGTTTGAAGCGATGGGGCTTCCACCTCTACCAAGGTCGGCGTTCGGCGATGCGCTCTTTCTCACCGATTGGGTGGATTCCGAATCGTCGCAGGCCATCTTGGACTATCAACGCCACGATGCGGCTTCGTACTTCGAAGAGGTACGCGCCGAGCTCGGGGCCGCGAGGCATCTCATCGCACCGATGGGGCCCGTGCTCGGCCCGGTCATGCTCGCCCATTCGAGGCACCATGCGCTTTGTGAGGGGAAGCGGCCGCGCGTGCCCGATGCCTATCGCGCCATGACCACGATTCGCCGCGCGGTCAAAGCAGCCAAGAGTTATCTGTGAGCCAGGGGGCGTCGTGAAGACGAGCAATCCAACACTCGACCGCGTCCTCGTAGACCTCGGCGTGCCGCGCATCGAGGAACGATTGTCGCGCGATTTCTTCTACCGCCTCGGGTTGAAGTTCCCTCAGCAGTATGGAATCGCGTGCCGCGACGTGACGGACTGCGTACGGCGCGCCGAGGCCCTCGGCGCCGGGCCTTTTCTTCACACCCACGTGCCTGCGCCCAACTGGATGGAGCACGGACAAAGGCGCCGGGGCTGCCGGCTCGAGGTGGCGCTCGGATACGCGGGCGACGTTCAGATAGAGCTCCTCGGGCCGGGCCGGGGAACCGAGCACTATTCGCGCGCGCTCGAAGACACCGACATCGCGTTTCATCACGTCGGCATCTATCAGCGCGGGATGGGCCGGCTCGCCGTTGCGATTGAGGGCGCCGGCTATCCGGAGGTCGTCCGGGGCGGCGTTTCGCTCGGCCGGGCGCTTTGCATCGACTTCCGCTATTTCGACGCCCGCCAGGATCACGGGCTCTACCTCGAGGTGCTCGACTTCAGCGCTTTCGGGATGGAGCTGCGCGTCGAGCCCTTCATTCGGGCATACGGAAGATGGATGGCGGGCGGCGGCGGGCGACACGCATCCGGCCGATGAGGGCGGCGTAAGCGCGCGACGCCTCGGACCCGGGCGATGGCATGGCTCGTGCTCCATGCGCGAGCATGCTTGCCACAGCGCACGCGGCATGCCTCATCGGGATCGAGGCGCATCCCGTTCAGGTCGAAGTGCGTCTTGGCGAGGGGCTTCCTGGCTTCGATATCGTCGGGCTTCCGGAGCGAGGGGTGCGCGAAAGCCGGATTCGAGTGCGGGCGGCGTTATCCTCGATCGGCTTCGCGTTTCCCCCGCGCCATTTGGTCTTGAACCTGGCGCCCGGCGACCTTCCCAAAACAGGCGCAGGCCTCGACCTGGCGATTGCGGCCTCCGTGTTGGCCGCGTGCGAGGGCGTCTCGCCGGAGCAGCTCCCGAGCACCATGCTGATCGGCGAGCTTTCCCTGTCCGGCGAGCTCAGGCCCGTGCGTGGCGTGCTCGCGCTCTTGCACAGCGCACGCCGGGCAGGCCTCGAGCACGCCATCATTCCTGAAGGCAATCGCCACGAGGCCATGCTGGTCGATGGCATTGCGGTCTACAGCGCCCCGCACGTGGGCGCCGTGGCCCGATGGCTGAATGCCGAAGCGCCCCTTTCCGAGGTGGAGCGCAAAGACGACGCGCTGCTCGTGCCGCAAGCACACGAGGCGGACCGTGACCTCGGCGCGATTCGCGGCCAGCAAGCCGCCCGGCGGGCCCTGGAGATCGCGGCGGCAGGCAAACACCACATGCTGATGATCGGCAGCCCCGGCGCCGGCAAGACGATGCTGGCGCGCGCCCTGCCCTCGATTCTCCCTCCTCCGACGCCCGAAGAGGCGCTCGAAATCGCCACCATCGCCAGCTCGGCCGGGCTGCGCTCGCCGCGAATCTTGCTCGGAAGGCAGCGCCCCTTTCGCGCGCCGCATCACACCGCGAGCGCGGCGGCCATCGTTGGCGGCGGCGAGCCGGTCCGTGCCGGAGAGCTCACGTTGGCCCACCGCGGCGTGCTGTTTCTCGACGAGCTGCCCGAGTTTCGCAGGGATGCCATCGAAACCCTCCGCACGACCATGGAGGAAGGCGAGGTGGTCATTTCCCGGGCGCGTCAGCGGGTGCGGCTTCCCGCCGAGCCCATGGTGGTCGCCGCCATGAACCCTTGCCCCTGCGGATATCACGGCGATCCAACGCGCTTCTGCCGCTGTGGTGAATCGCAAATCGCCCGCTACCGAAGCCGCGTCTCGGGCCCCCTGCTCGACCGCTTCGACCTGCAAGTAGCGGTGCCGCGAGTCAGCGCCCGAACGATGCGCAAAGCCACCCCCGGCGAGCCCTCCAAGGCCGTGCAGCAACGTGTGTGCGCAGCTCGTGCGCGCCTCGGCTCGAATGCCTTGCGTCCGGGCCTCGAGTCGCTGACGCGTGACGTCTCGAAAGAGGCGCTGCAGTTGCTCGAGCTCGGTGTCGAGCGCTTGAAGATGAGCGCGCGGGCCTATCTGAAGGCGCTTCGCGTGGCGCATACCATCGCCGCGCTCGATCGGTCGGCCGAAGTGCTGCCGACGCACACCGCCGAAGCATTGCAGTACCGAGTCCTCGATCGCGAGCCTGCGTGAGGCCGCGACCCGAAGCAGCAACCACATACACAAGGAGCACACTCACATGAAGCAATCACTCAAGGCCGTCGATACGCTACTTCAGAACGTCGAGAAGCAATTCGGCAAGGGCGCCATGATGCGGCTCGGAGACAAGAAGGCCGAGCGCGTGCCCAGCATTCCGACGGGGAGCCCCTCACTCGATGAGGCCCTCGGGTGCGGCGGCTATCCGAAGGGCCGCATCGTGGAGGTTTTCGGGCCAGAATCGAGCGGCAAGACCACGCTCACGCTCCATGCGATCGCGCAGTGTCAGGCCATGGAAGGCGTTGCGGCGTTCATCGATGCCGAGCACGCGCTCGACGTCCACTACGCCAAGAGCCTGGGGGTAAACCCGAAGGAGCTCTTGGTGAGCCAGCCCGACAGCGGCGAGCAAGCGCTCGACATCGCCGAAATTCTGGTCCGAAGCGGCGCGGTCGACCTCGTCGTCATCGATTCGGTGGCCGCCCTGGTTCCGCAGGCCGAGCTCGACGGAGAGATGGGCGCTTCGCACGTGGGCCTGCAAGCCCGGCTCATGAGCCAAGCGCTTCGGAAGCTTGCCGGTGCCGCGCACCGCACGGGCACCACCATCATCTTCATCAATCAGCTCCGCATGAAGATCGGCGTGATGTTCGGGTCGCCGGAAACCACCACCGGCGGACATGCCTTGAAGTACTACGCAACGGTGCGCCTCGACGTGCGCCGCATCGGTGCGGTCAAGCAGGGCGAGGAAGTCCTCGGAAATCGCACGCGGGTCAAGGTGGTCAAGAACAAGCTCGCGCCTCCCTTTCAGAAGGCAGAGTTCGACATTCGATACGGTCAGGGCATCGACGCCGTGGGCGATCTCCTCGACCGCGCCGTCGAGCTGAATGCCGTCGAAAAGAGCGGAGCGTACTACCGCTTCGGCGGCAAGAACATCGCCCAGGGCAGAGAAAACACGCGGGCCGCGCTCGAGCAGGACCCAAAGCTCCTCGACGCCATCGTGGCGAAGCTCCGCGCGCCGGCCAGTCCGGCCACTCGCGCAGCCTAGCTGCTTGTGAACCCGGTGCTTCCTGTTACAAGACCGACGTGCGTTGTCTCGTCACGGGCGCCACCGGGTTCATCGGCGGCGCAGTCCTGCGGAGCCTGCAAGCTGCCGGCCACGAGGTTGTGGCCTATGTGCGCGAGGGCGCGGACTCGCGCGCGCTCCGGGAGGTCGAACGCATCGTCGGCGACCTGGGAGACCCGAACCGTTTGGCCCTGGCCGCAGCCCATTGCGAAGCGGTTGTGCACGCCGCAGGCATCACAGACCCGGAAGCCGAAAAAGACGCGCTCGGCTGGGCGCACGTGGCAGGCACCGAAAACACCCTCAACGCCGCGAAGCAGGCCGGCTGCAAGCGCATGGTCCACATCTCGTGCGCGGATGTGACCCTCCACGACGGGCCGCGTTCGTTTTGGAACGAGGACGAAGCCCCCACCCGGCCGTTTGGGGAGCTTGCCCGCACCAAGCTACACGCAGAGGAGTTGGTCCGCGTCTCGGGGAAGAAGGGCTTCTGGACCTGCGCGCTGCGGCCTGCGCTTGTCTGGGGACCGGGAGACACGACGAACCTTCCTCGATGGGAGGCCGAAGCCGAGTCCGGGGGCGTCCGTCTCGTGGGCCGTGGAAAGCGGCTCATGGCCACGACCTTCATCGACAATCTCACCGATGCGGTCCTCCGGGCTCTAGAGACGTCCGTCACCACGGGCCACGTCTACTACGTGGTCGACACCGAGCTCTCGCTCAGCCGCGACTTCTTCACCGAGCTCAGCTCGGCGCTCGGCTGGCCGAAGCCGAGGAACACGGGCCCGTATCGATGGGCCTTTCTACGTGCCCAGGCCGGGCTATCGTCTCTTGGTCCGGTCGAGGTCATTCGTCGCGGGCAAAGCAGCGCGTTCGACATGAGCCGAGCCAAGCAGGACCTGGGCTACGAGCCGCGCGTGAGCCGCGAGCGAGGGATGGCCGAGCTCGCAGCATGGTATCGGCGGACCCGAGAAGATCGATGACAGAGACAGACCACGACATCGACGAGCAATGGATGCGGGCGGCCATCGCCGAGGCGCGCCTGGCCGAGGCTCGCGGCGAGGTCCCGGTGGGTGCGGTCATCGTCCACCAAGATCAAATCATCGGGCGTGGCCACAACGAGCGCGAATCGCAACAAGACCCGACCGCGCACGCCGAGATGATCGCGATTCGACAAGCCGCACGGGCCTTGGGAAGCTGGCGGCTGATCGACACGGTGCTCTACGTCACGCTCGAGCCTTGTCCGATGTGCGCGGGGGCCCTGGTCAACGCACGCGTGCCCCGCGTGGTGTGGGGTTGCGATGACCCAAAGGCCGGCGCGACCCAGACGCTCTATGCCATCGGCAGCGACCCCCGTTTGAACCACCGCTTCGAATGCGTTCCAGGCGTCCTTGCAGAGGAATGCAGTGCGCTCCTGAGCGGATTTTTTGCGGCGATCCGAGCCAAGAACGATCCCCGCGGCACTCGTTGACACCCCAAGGTGGTTTGCTAGCTTCCGCCGCGGAGAGCTGACCGAGCGGTCGAAGGTGCTTGATTCGAAATCAAGTGTGCCGACAGGTACCAAGGGTTCGAATCCCTTGCTCTCCGCCAAGTTCTTTGACGACAAGTTGAGGAAAGCATAGGTCCCTGCCGCGCGCGGGGGCCGATGCATGAAGGAAGGCGGACTCCGCCTGGAGAGGTGACCGAGTGGTCGAAGGTGCACGACTGGAAATCGTGTGTGCCGAAAGGTACCGGGGGTTCGAATCCCTT